>Ga0325403_1002333_pt1 | contig 16692 bp, 2 predicted proteins | sample PopdelMetagenome_19_FD_205665 | JGI IMG/M metagenome (GOLD analysis project Ga0325403, IMG submission 205665) | Populus deltoides microbial communities from Bellville, Georgia, United States - Xylem-PdKOR-R4 | ecosystem: Host-associated > Plants > Phyllosphere > Stem > Wood/Secondary xylem...
AGATACATTCTATATATATATATATATATATATATATATATATATATATATATATATATATATATATATATATATATATATATATATTAACTTTCCTTTGAGTCGCTGGCAGTAAAACGAAAGTTGAACAACTAATTAATTAGTCTCTGCCCTAATTTCCTGAGAAGAGCAGCCCGCCCCTAATCTCCTTCTTTGTTATCTTTTGCAAAACAAATAATTGGTTGAGATTTCATCGGAGAAATTAGAGTTTATTTCTACAGGTGCTTTATTTTTCTTACGCTGCTTACTTTTTTTATGTTTTTTCTTTATTGAGATTTCTTATTGCAAACAATTGCTGCAGATTTTGAATGATTCCCTCTTTTTTCCATGCTTGTTAAGCTATTCTTTGGATTGGAACAAATAATTGAAAAAAGTATTCATTTGACAACCATCCTTTAATCACCTATGAAGAGAAACATCTGATATGATTTGCAAACATGAACTTTGTTGTTGTCGGTTTCATTCTTCATTAACATATTCACATTGAGCACTGACTGTGAAGGCATTTCCTCCATGTTGCCCGTATTATTAGTTTTGGATCTTTTTGTTGATTGTTAGTTTTTTATCTTCTTCCTTGAACATATGGGAAATGAATCGAGTGAGCTTTAGTTTTTTCTTCTTCTTATATTTTATGATTTATTATGATTTTTAATGAATCTTTTGGATTTGTTGGAAGCTAATACCGTTCTATTTTTGTTCTACTGCTTAAATTTTAGTTACATAAGTATTTTATTCTTCATTCGGCTGCTTATGGTAAAAATGGGTAGGAAAAGGTAAGCAATTCATCACTGGGTTTTGCGGTTTAGGGATGATGTAGCAGTTTGATTTCTTTAATCTTTTTATCAGGGGTTAACCCGGGTTAACCCATAAAATCCATGACCCGGTTATTTTTTCAAGTCAACTACTAGATCGGGTTTTATAACTATGCGTTCGAGAGTCCGTTCACAGCCATTTCCACTCCTTTTCAGTTATTTTGCTTCATTTTCTAGCCAGTCAAGCAGATATCAAACTAAAAAAACATAGAAAGTCCTAAAAATCAGACAAAAACAATTTTATTTGAATATATAAATTTATAATAAATATTCAATTTTTATATTAATATAATTTATTTTTATATACTTTAATTTAATTTTAATTATTTTTTTTGTTCAACAAATTTTTTTTAAAATAATTTTTTTTTATTATTACATAACAACATTACTGAGACTCAATTTGTTGGTGTTTTAAATACTTGGGCTATGTTTGGGAATATGACTGCGACTGTGTTTCCAAAAATTTTGAAATTTTTTTTAATTAAAATTTAATATGATTTGTATGTTTTGGATCGTTTTGATGTGCTAATATCAAAAATGATTTTTAAAAAATGAAAAAATATCATTGGTATGTATTTTAACACAAAAAATTATTTGAAAAGCACCCGCAACCACACTGCTACACACGCTATTAATAGTTATTGAATTTGGTAATTTCACTGCTGTCTTCTTAGATTATATATATAAACGAAGAGGGTTGGAAGGAAAAAAACACTAATACCGAGAAATTAAATGTTCTATAGTACATTCGCAGCCATTTCCACACCTTTTCAGTTTTTTTGCTTCATTTTCTAGCCAGCCAAACAGATATGAAACTAAAAAAACGCGGAAACTCCTACAAATCAGATAGAAATTAGAAACAGCGCAAATCACGATTCCTTGGTAAATGTGTGTGTAAGAGAGAGGAATATAATAAAATAATATTTGTTTGTTTGTTATGGCTTTGAGTTAGAGAGAGAATGGGTTGTACTGTAATCCCCCTTTCTCTCCCATCCTGTAAAAAATCTTAATTTAAATTTGTAAAAAAAAAAAATTAATTTTTTTTAATGATTTTAGATATTTTAATGTGTGGTATTAAAAATAATTCTTTTAAAAATACAAAATATTATTTTGATCATCAAATAGCTAATCTAAAAAAACACAGAAACTCCTAAAAATCAGACAGAATCAGCACAAATCACGATTTCCTTGTAAATGTGTAAAAGGGAGGAATATAATAAAATGATATTTGCTTGTTATGGTTTTGACTCTTGAGTGAGAGAGAGAATGGCTCATAGAGTTGGCAATGCACTGTAATCCCTCTCTCTCTCTCTGTAATCCTATAAAAAATCTTAGCTTAGCTTCACAGAAATTGTTGGCCAGTTAATTTTATAAATCCAAATTGTATATGTGAGAAAATAGAAATCATCCCTCTTAAACATCCATGTCTTTTTCATCAAGATATCGAAAAAAATTATAATAATAAATATATTATTATTTTTTTATTAAATTTTTTTTAAAATTATTAGTTTTTAATATTACCATTCAATCAAAGTTTATATATATTGTGTTATTATTTTAGGTTTGGTCCTTGTTTTTTTAAGTTTTTTTTGTTGGATTTTTTTTAAAATTTAACCATTCAATAAAAAAAATTATTTTTTTTTCTTTTAATTTCTTAGTTTTGTCGTATGCTCTTTTATAAAAGTTTTATTTTTTTTAATTTTGTCCTTCAATCATAATTATTTTTAATTTAATCTTTATTTTTTTTAATTTCTAACTTGTTCCCTGTGGTAAAAATTTTTATTAATTTTATTAGTTTTATTAGTTTTGAATTTAATTTTTTTTTTATTTCTTAGAGGGACTGTGAAAGCCATGCACTTCCCTGATCAGAAATAAGCATGTAATTAATAAGAAGTTGAAGCTGATTAAGATTCATACAAATTAATGAGGTTCTTAAAATTTTATAATATTGTTTCCGTATTAATTGCAAGTCTTCTTCTTCGACGTCAAGGCAGCCATCCATGAAGTACGCGTGGACATTACGTTTGTTAATTCTCTGTTTTAGGCTATTATAGCAGCATGGATACGCGCCTCGACTGTTGGTTTTTGGTTATATCCACTTTATTGCTGCAGATAAATATTTTTATCTTTTTTCTCATAATAAAAATTTCAAGATCAGCATTTTTTAATCTGTTTTTTCAAAAATCTTCAGACAAAACACAACCCACTAATTTTGCATGGCGCAGTGGCGTTTCTACTTCTCTTTAAGCATGTGCATGTGCGCGTGCACTCTCCCGTTTCGGATGGAGAAAAAGAAAAGACGTTTTCAAAATAACACAGGAGAATAAAAAATTGTTACAATACAATTTAATATAAAAAATCTAGTTGGGATCGCGACGTCTGTGGGAGCAGTTGGGATCCGAGAGGATGACACCAACCTTGGTTAGAACCTCGCCCGTGTTCTATGAAGACGTTCCGACAAAAAATCTATAGTTTGGTATCATGTACTTGACCAATGCGAAGGAACTGCCTTTTGCTCCTTCGGTAGCAAAAATAGAGGGATGGGCAGCGATTCTGTAAATAATGCATTTAATATTTATCTTATTGATGAAACACGGAGTTTCATCAAGCACTTGATATGGAATTTTTTAGTTTTTTTTTTTTTGAAGTTTTATAATCTCTATCACACTTCCCAATCATTGGTCAGTTGAATATTCATGCTATCCAAACCAAAGCATGCCAGTTAGCTGGAGTTTTGGGAGTTTGTTTCCCTTGTCTTCGTCTTTCAAGCATAGTTATTCAATTTGATTCCGTTCTATCTTTCGGATAACGAAAAAACCATTAGATAATGAATTCTTGGTTCTAAGCCATCTCAAAATACTGTCGACCGACTTGATGACTAAAGTAGTTTGGGTAAAGCAAAAGATTGGCAGTGTAAAATTTTGAGTTATTTTTTGAATAAAATTACTGCTGTTAAACTATAGTCAATTTTTCATCTCAAGAAATTAATTAAGAAATATTATTGTCCAAGTAGAATTAATGCAAGGTAACTCGTTGTTCTTTATCTCCAAGTCCTTGAACAAATTATGTTGACAGTGAAGAAAGATGAGGCAGAGGCAATCAAGATCTTCTAACAAAATAGACTAACAACTTACTCTTTTTAAATGAAGTACATAACATTGCAAATAAAATGCGTTTTAAAATTTTATCTTTTAATATTTTTAATTTATTGGTATAAAAATAAAATAAAAATATTTTGATATATTTTAAATAAAAATATTTTTTAAAATCCTCCGTACACCACAATATCAAAAACTTGAGGGGGGAATTGAAAACTGGAAAAAAGGGGATTTTTTTACGGGGAGATGATCAGGTAGAATATTACTTAGGAAAGGGAGGAAATTATGCTTAATTTAAGATTAATATTAGTGAAAATGTTTTTTTTTTCGTGCTCTTTTTTGAATAAAATTACTGAAGATAGACTGCTGTCATTCTTTCATCTCAAGAAATTAAGAAATATCGTTGTCCAAGTAAAATGCAAGAAAACTCGAGTTCCTTCAAGTCATCTCCATGTTCTTTTAACAAATTATGGTGACAGGTTCACTTCAAACCCTAATTACAACTGAAATTGCTAAGTCATGGATCACACATAGATTTTCTCCTCTTGAAAGCCCACGATCACAGTGAGAAGTCAGGCCCAAAATAATGAGACCAGGTAGAGATTTGAAAATGAGATCCAAAACAATGAGTATTCAAAACACAGCGGGTATGTGTTAGATCCAAGTAGCCTGTATTTCGATATTTCCAAAAAAAATGAGTAAATGAGACCCAAAAAAATAGCATGAGGTATAATTTCCAAAACAAGTTAAGTTAATAGTTAAGGATAAAATTAAAAAAAAAACTAAATAAAAAAAGTTTGGGTTGTTAAAGAGTGAATTGAAAAGAAAAGAAAAACTAAACAAATGAAAGAAAGAACACAAAACACTATTTCAACAAAGAATTTTTTATGAATGTAACTACAGCTGTGGTTCTTTCAAAAATCCAAACTTTCCAAATGATTCGGTGCCATGACAAATGCAATTCTTGAGATCTTGTGCCATCTTCCCAGCATCTTTGGTGAAGAAATTTACTAATAAATGCACAGAAAATGACAATAAAAACTCCAGTATTATTTTCAAAGCTCTTAAAAGAAAAGCAAAATTGAAATACTAGGGCATATAAGAGAGTTTTGTGTTAAGTGTGGTTTAATTTCTCAAAGGTCAAAGGAAGCCTAACTGGGAGGAGGGAGGAGAGAGGAAAAAAAAAAGGAAGAGAGAGAAAGAGGGAAAAAAAAAAGGAAAAGGGGGAAAAAAGCCCAACCAAGCCCAATGAAAAAGGAAAATAAAAGGGCAACCAATCCAAGCCAATAAGCCCATTGATCCATTTTGTGTGAGCAACCCTAAGTTCTTATCAAACGTGGCATTGCAGGTTGAAGGCATGTTGAGGACCACTGCAAGCTGTCAGAGGTTATTATTTTTTGTTTGGTTTGATTTTTATAAAAAAAAGTAATTAAATCAAAATTTTCTTAAAAAAACTGAAACCGAACTAAAATCGGTTCAAACTGACCGGTTTCGGTTCGGTTTGGTTTTTTGGACAAAAACCGGTTCAAACCGGTTTGGCTTGGTTTTTTGGTTTGGCTTGGTTTTTTTCTAGTTTTTTTCTGTTTGGGTTCGGTTCGGTTTTTTTGGTTTCAGGCTTATAAAACCGAAACCAAACCAGTCGGTTTTTTTAAAAATTTAATTGGTTTTTTTTCCAGTTCAGTTTTTTTAATTATTTTTTATCTAATTTTTTTAATTTAATCGATTTTTTTATTTTTTACTCACCTCTAGTTATCATGATGACATCTAACTAAATGTCTTGTTTCATAAGTTAATTCTACGAGTAAAATGCACAGTATGTCTGTAACTTCATAATGCAATTTCATGTGATTTAGTGGTATATAAATATTCAAGGATGTATGGGAAAATTGAATAATATACTTACACTCAGAATGATTTATAAGAACACTCTCCTGTATTTTGATTCTTCTTTTTTTATATATTATTTTTCTGAAATACTTTGCTAATTTAGATATCAAAGTGTTAAAGAATAATATAAATTATATCTTGAAATCTCACCCAACTCATATCTTGGACTTTACTTAACAACTTAAGCTATTGGGTTGAAATAGTTCTTCGACATAGTATCAGAGTCTTGATGATCAAGTAGGCATGAATTCGAATCTCACCACTCCTATTTATTTAATAAAAAAAAAATCAAGTACAAGGTAATGTGGGCTTGTGCAAGTTTCAAGCCCAAAGGGTTTTCCCCTGAGGGGATGTGTTAAAGAATAATATAAATCATATCTTGAACCTTACCTAACAACTTAAACTATTGGGTTGAGATGGTTCTTTGACACAAAGGATCACCTATCTTTTATAGTTTTTAAGGAATAAAAACTTGTACCATGATTTTTCTTGTGGAGTAGACCAGCGTGCCTCCTCTCGTTCATGAAAATATTTTTTGTTTATAAGGTAGTTTTTGTGGTTGTAGTTTTTAAAAAATAAGTTTATAGTTAGGTATGGTTAGTTGGATGTAGATACGTGTTTGGTAAAAATTGTGGTTGAGGTTTATGTGCAGCAAAAAATATGTATAAATGTTTGGTTGTGGTTGCTTTTTAAAAGTGTTTTTTATTTGGAAATGCATCAAAATAATTTATTTTTTTATTTTTAAAAAATTATTTTTAATATCAATGCATTAAAATGATCTGAAAATATAAAAAAATTAATTTCAAGTAAAGAAAAAAATAAAAAAATTTCAAATTTTGAAAAAAGTGTTTTGAAAATGAAAATATGAAACTTAATTAATAAAACATATAAAAACTGCTTTATAAAAACTGTATTTTAAATTTAATTATTTAATAGACTCTACGGTATAAAATACAGTTAGATGCATTACCGAAAATCTAATTATATTTTATACACCGCAAATGCAAAAACTGCAGCTAAACAAAGGCACCCTTAAATCTCAGAAAGAAAAGAAAAAGGAATGGATGCCCCAGTGTACCAGCAGCCACAGATCTTGTTTGCTGTCTTTTCTGATGGAAAAAAAAAAAAGAGCACAGAATAGCCTGAAGGCTTATAGGGAACATAATTATAAGGCAATGACGATGACAGCTTAACCAATTATGAAAGATTGAAACTTTCAAACTTAATGACAAAATTATCGATTTTGTTAGAAAATAAATGTGTTAGATGTCAAAGTTTTGCTGGCTGCCATCAATTATGATGCCATGTTGGAATCGATTTCCATAGCAAACTTTAGCAGAAAGAAATAATAATTTATGGAGATTGAGCATGCATGCACAGCAAACTATTACGGCAATCTTATCAGTTTCGGTAATCTGATGACACTTCATTAAAAAAAATTACGATTTTAATGAATTTTGTAAATATCATTCCATGATTTACTGAGTGTCAATTTTGTAAAATAAAACTATAATTGTTAAATGGAAAGCAAAGTGACCTAGCAAAAAAAAGAAAGGAAATGAAAGAAAAAAAACATTTTTATGTGGTTCTCTATTTAGATGAATAGTGTTACCTTCCCAAGAATTTTGATTGTGTTGATAATAAATTTTTAAATACATAAACTACTTCAGAATTGCTTTGATGTATGTATTTTAACATTGTAACTAAGTATAGCTAAGATTTCACCAAAACGACGGTAGTTCTATGTTTCTTAATGGTGGAATATATAGTAACGCGGATGCCTATTTAAATGACTTGTTTTATAAATTAACAAGTTGTCTCAATAAATTAACAAGGAAAATGTGTACTGCGTTGCCTTTCTCGGTTACGATAGCTGGTAGTGGCATTCGTGTGGTTTTGATTAGGGCCGGTGCCTTTTTCGGTGTATTTATATTTTAAAAATATTTTTAAAAAATTTTAAATTTTATTTTATTTTATTTTGCTTCAAATTAATATATTTTTAGTTTTTTTAGATCATTTTGATGCGTTGATATCAAAAAATAATTTTTAAAAAATAAAAAAATATTATTTTAATATATTTCCGAATAAAAAACACTTTAAAAAATAATCATAACCACATTTCCAAACAGGCTAATCGTTGCGATTTGTTGACATATTTTTTAAGCATCTATACAATCATTTTCAAGCCAATAATTTGACCAAAAACTCGCCATTTTCCCATTCCCCATATTATAACAGCAATTAATTATTCTTCAAGGCTGTCGTACGTAACTCATTGTGGATGATTGAATAAATATCATTCCATGTATATATGGGGTAAAGAGATTGATTGAAGATAGGTGGATAGGTGGTCCATTCTCCTAAAGAGGATGATACTTTTGAGACACAATAGTCTGTCACCTTCCTTTATTTTGATCATCCAATCTCCATGACTATTTGAAACGCGAAGTTCTATTTATACCTTGGAAACATCCAACTCCTAAACCACCCCGCCTTTGCTCTTTCGCTACTACATTCCAATACATCTTTCCAAAATACTAAAACAAATAGGTACTTAAAATACTCTCCCGCACCGTCCACTTCTACTAAAATCTCTTTGTTTTGATGGTTAAGATTGAGTTTTATGTATAGAACCCATGAAAAAAGAAAGAAAAAAAAAAAACTAGCTTTTATAATTAAGTTTGGTGTATAATTAGATTGTACCGAAACTCAACCTCAACCACAATTATTAATATATGTGTTTGGCTTAAAGATATGGTTGACTTTTTTAAAGTTATAATTTTTTAAATCATAAATCACACATTATAAAAATAAAAAATATTTTTTTTAAGTGAATTCCATCCCAAAAAAATAAATAAATCAAACTCACCTTTAAGCAAAAACGCACTTAAGCGTACACGGACTTGCTCCGCCAACTACCCTCCTCCTCTGTTTCTTTCTCAAATTTAGTAATGCTACCAATAGTATCTCTTTCTAATCTCACTCCAGACATTACTGCATTTTTTCCCCCTCTAATTAAACCATTCTTTTTTTTTTAAATTTAATTATACTGATACCATGTGTGACATTATTGGTTCAACAGGCTTAGTAGGTTGGGCTCAATCATTTTTTTTATTGTTTTTTAATATTATTTTACTGTTTTTTAATATTTTTGGATCTTGATTCATTAATTATAATCTTGGATTTTGTTTTTTTGTTTTTTTTAATAAATTGTTTTGATATCTTTTTTATGATAAAAAAATGATAGATTCGCAGCATTGTACGAACTATCAATAATTTTGTTCAACGAGTTTTGATAATTTCACTTGATTTTTTTAGTGATTTATTTTTTAATATTTTATTTATCCTTCTATATTTTTCTTCTAGGAGATAGACAATTACTTATTTTTTAGCTTTTTTTTATAGTGTCAAGTCATGATTTTTGTTCCCCTTTAAAATCCAATAATAGTTCTTAGACATTATTTTTTATCTGTAAAAAAACTCTAGCAATCAATCCAAAAGCAAAAAAAAATAAATAAATAAATAAAGGGTTTCGTGGTAGTTTTCTGGAGAGGAATTATCTACGATGAATTTAGCCACGAGGAGGAGGGATCCAGTGCGGGAACTGAGATTGGAAGAGTCGATTAGGTGGGTGTTGATGAGTGGTGGGAGTCGAGATCCGTGGGGTCCAGAAGGTGTCTACGTGGAAAGATAAATGGCAAAGTCGATGAAAATTTCAAAGATAAAAGGATGTCCTTCGCCTACATCCCACACTTTCTGAAGTGGAAGCATCAAGTTCTACTCATCAACAAACGAAGGGAAAAGAAAGTAACGGAGGATCCACCTTCTGACGAAAAAAGAATAAAAAAATGCAAAACCGAAAACCGAAGCCCTCCCTTGTCAAGACTCAAAATGGCGTCCCGTTCTCACGTCTACCTCATCAAACAAAGGAAGAGGAAATGGAAGGGAACGGAGGATCACTGTTACGACCAAAAAATTAAATAACAAAAAGGCAAAACTGGCCTTAAGAGAATGTTTGATATTATGATAACTTTTATGGTTGTTATTTAAAAAAAATTATTTTTAGTTAAGATTGATTTAGTATTTATATATATTTGGTTAATACTGTGGTTGAAATTGAGGTTGAATAAAAAATAATTTAATGTGTTTAATTAAAAATGCTTTTTAAATTAAGATAATAAAATAACTAAATATATATATATATATATATATATTAATATGGATGTTTTTAATTTAAATATTGTATATTTAACTACTATTATTACATCATTAAATAAATAATATTTTATATCAAATATTTTTTATTGTTTCATTAACATATCTACAATTCCATCACGTATGAAATTCATCCAATAAGAACTACAGTTTCTATAGTTTTTTTAGCGTGAAACAAAATCAAGTAAAATATTATCAGAAACAATTACAATCTTCTTTTAATTTATATAATATCATTAAATAATATTAAACACTAGTTTTTTAATAAAATACAATTAAAAAAAATTAAATTTTTTTTTAATGATTGGACGTAGTTGAATCAGACCCCGATCCAGCCATAAACAGTTGATACGTTCTAAGCTGTTCTGCAGAGTGAATTAATTCACACACTGTTCACTTCTCTCCTCTTCCCAATCTCCAGCCAGTGCCGCTAAGCAACCTGGAACATAACCATCTTTCTCTCTATCTCTCGGCTTGGAAATAGCTACCAAAGAAGGATAGGAATCTTCTAGGTTCTCGATAGATTGAAATAATGTATCAAAAGTCCAACCTTATGGATCCAACGAAGAGTCATCAACAACGAAGCGCCACCCTCCCCCCCCCCCCCCCCCAAGTTCTCAACTAATCCATTCTCTAGGATCAACCTGCACTGTTCACTTCAAGGAGTGAGTACAGTGCAGAGTGAATTAATAAGGAGAAGCAGATTGTATCTGCTTTCAGGTAACCTGTGGTGGAAACGTAAATGACAGTGGGTCTCATGCACAGTGAACAACGTTTTTTATTTAACCAAACATGTTGCTCTCACGTTTTGCTTCAAATACAGCCGTAACCTCCTAAACGAACGGTCTTTTGTGCTGTTTACGTGAGTTGTTGTTTTTTAAAATAATTTTTTAAAAAAAATAAATTAAAATAATATTTTTTTTATTTTTAAAAATTATTTTTCATATCATTATATTAAAATATTTTAAAAATATAAAAAATATTAATTTTAAAAAATTAAATTTTTTTAAAAACATCTTTAAAACATAAAAATTAACATAGAGTCGAAATACATAAGTGGACACGGACTTCCTCCATATTTAAACCGTATACTATTGCTCCGTTAATTACCTCCTCCTCTGTTTCTTTCTCAAATTTGGTAATGTTATGAACACTATCTCTTTTCTAATCTCACTTGAGACATTACTGATTTTTTTCTCTAATTAAATCATCTTTTTTTTTTTTAGTTATCCATGTATCATGTCTCGAGTCATGGGTACAGTAGATTCATTAGGTTTGGCTCAATTATTTTTCAAAGAGCTCTTGAACTGTTCACTTCTCAAATGCACTGTTAATTACTGTTCTTTACAGACAAAATAACCGACGGATTGAAAAGTCGTTGGTGTTATTTGACAGTTTTCTAAAAAATTTGTTTAAATTAAAATTTTAAATTAAATATTACAAACAGAATCACCGATAAATTGAAAAGTCATCGGTGATATTTAGCGATTTCTGAAAATTTTTTATTAAATTGAAAATTTAAATTAAATATTACAGACGAAATCACCTACGGAATGATTAAAAATATTAATATTTAATTATCCGTTTGTAAAACACCCCAATAAAAAGCCTAGAATCTATAATTTCATAACAGACGAGGCTCTTTTCTTCTTCTTCTTCTTCTTCCCCATGTGTAAAAATATCAATATCCATTTTTTTCTCTTCTCTTCTCTCCTCAATTCCTTCTCTTCTTCTCCATGCTCAGGTATGCATTCTTTTCCTTTTTCCTTTTTTCTTCTCAGTTTTTTTTTAATTAATATACTTTATGAATTTTTTTTTCTCTTCTTAGCTTTTGCAACCACATTAAGGTAAGATTTTTCTTTTTTCTTTTTTTTTGTGTTTTTTTTCACTATATTTGTTTTTTAGTTTATTTTTAATTGTTTTTGTTCTTAATAATTGTATGAATATTATTGTAGGATTTTTTTTCATATGATTTTCTTTTTTTTCCAAGTGTTTTAAGTATTATAGAGTGTTGATTAATATTAATTTAATTATTTTATAGTTTTGTAAAATGAATTTTTTTAAAAAAATATTTTTGAATAATTATCTACAGAATTACATACGGTATTTTTTCGAGGAAAATACCAACTGAATGAAACGGATATTTTTTTTGCGCTTCTTTTCTATCAATAAATCCATTGATGATAATATTTTTTTTATTTTCAACGAAAAAAATTACCGATGAAAGATTCACCGACGGAGCATATCCGTGAGTAATTTCGTTGGTAAATTAATTACCAACAAAAAACTGCATCGGTAAATCTAAAGATTGTGGTAATGACACTACTTTCTAGCATTTCAACATCCACCTCAAATTTCACGGAGCAGTTTCGGCACTTGAAGAATACAGAAACTAAGACAGCAAAAAGGATCATGAAGAGGACACCAGCAAGCCTCAAGTGAGATCAAAAAGAGATAGTATTGATAACATTACCAAATTTGAGGAAGAAACACTGGAGGGGATACGCTAGCAGAGTAAGAGTAGCTAGATGCTTTTGTGAACAAGGATGAAGCTTTGTCGTCTTTAAATAGTAGCCTTGTGCAGGGTTTTGCAGCTTGGTAAGTGGTTTTGGAGCCCAAGACACGTGGCATCCGTTTTCTTACTATAATTTTCAATTCTTTTTTTTTTTTAATATAATTTTCAATTCTTTTTCAGTAGTATTTTCTTAAAGCGTAAAATAATAGTCTGTTTGCATCACAACTTCTAGAAGAAGAGAAGAAGAGTAAAAGGATAGCCGAAGAAACAAGACCATCACCTATTACTGCGGAACCAAACACCTAAGCTAGGAAGTCAACTCCCAACATGACCTTTGTTAATCTACTTTTATTTTGTGCATGAGCATACATGCATGAACCTATTAATGCGGACCAACACCATCATTTGAGAATGAGTATGTTTGTCCTTTTCTTAGCATTTGGCATAAAAAAACCCTATTAATAGCGAGTTTCTCTCTCCTTGAATATAGAAATTGAAATAATATTTGTTCAAGGAATGCCCTCATTTTTATTAATTAAGAAAGACCAGAAACAGATGTAAAAGATTCTGAAAGGTAACAAGATTCATTAACCCAGCATGTAAACGCAGAAAAGACACAGCACAAATCTAATAATTGCAAACATCTTCTTTTGACAATGTGTATTTTTTTCCTCAAGATTTTAGTGTGTGTTTTAGATATACACATAAAGAAGGAGGGTTTTTTAGCTTTGAAAAAGAAGAAAAAATTATAAATTAATGATCTAATTGAGGAATTAAACCGTACCTAGCAGAAAACTCTCTTCTATGGAAACATTTTTGGTGTTAGATAATGCATGTGAGATTAATTCTTTGTGCACCAACGATAGGTTATCAAGAATTAATGAACCTAGCGATTTTCATATTTCTTCTACATATTGTTTATGTCTTGAAGGATTATCTGGATCGAGGTTGTTTGTGTAGATCTAGCGTAGGTTTCTTGACGGTTGTTTAGTTTGATCGAAATTCCCACCTACCTCTTTACATGGTACGTAGGACCACTTTTTTTAATATTTGTTCATTTGGGATTTGTGAATTATACAAATAAATATAATCAGCATTTTTTTATAAATAAGTTGTGTAAAGATGCAATCTTTTTAGATGCATTTTAGATAGCCTTGCATATAAAAAGAAAAGAAAAGAAATGAAACAAGATCTGTGGCTGCTGTTGCCCTGGGGCATCCATTCCTTTTCTTTCTGAGATTTAGTTTGTTGATGGAGATCGCAGGTGCAGGCACTTCTAAACAAATAAAAGAAAAAAAACACAAAATACTATTTCATCAAATAATTTTTTATAAGTGCGACTACATTGATTTAATCCGCTTTGTCAAAACATGGAACTGGTTCTTTCAAAAATCCGAGTTGTCTAAATGATATATTCTGCGCCATGACGTCAAATGCAATTCTTGAGATCTTGTGCCATCTTTCCAGCATCTTTAGTGAAGAAATTTACTAATTAATGTACAGAAAATCACAATAAAAACTCCAATATTATTTTCAAAGCTCTTAGAAGGAAAAAAAATTGAAATACTAGGGCATATAAGAGAGTTTTATGTTAAGTGTGGTTTAATTTCTCAGAGGTCAAAGGAAGCCTAACTGGGAGGAGGGAGGATAAAAACAAAAAAAAGGGGGAGGAGAGAAAAAGAAAGGAGAAAGGCAAAGCTTAGGATCACTGTAAATTATCATAACTAAATATTAGTGACCGGATCAGATCAATAATTGCTATTTCAACAATTGCAGCGCCACATCTTCTAGCGATCCACATTTTATATTTCAACTAATTTTGCATGGCCCACATGCGTTTCTACGTCTCTTTAAGCAACATGTGCACGTGCACTCTCCCGTTTCTACTTTTTATAAGTTAATATTAAAAGTTGATGATGCCGGTTTAACTTTATAAGTTATTATAACGGAAGACACGCAACTTTTCAATTAAACACTGTAGAAATAAAAGGTTCAAATAGACGCCTTCAGAGTAATTTTTATTTGGATATTGGATGGTTATTCCCGCGCTCTGCCTAAGCATGACGAGGCACTTTTCACTTATCTTTTTCAGTCCCTGGATTATTTTGTTTTTCCAAAATAATCCCTTCAGCTTTAATCATTTGAGATCAATGTAATCATGTTTTAATTTTTAAAATCGGGCACCAAACGTGTGTCATTTTTTCTCTAGATGATGTGAGATTCTCATATCTGGTAAAAAAAAACTATCAAGTTTAATTTAAAAAACTCAATGTAAAAAAAAAATTAAAAAAAAATTTTGAGGGACCAAAAAAAGATAAAGTGTCGATACACGACGTCGGGCGACGGCTCCCGCTTTTTTGTTTATTTAACAAAAACGGTTTTTTCTCGATTGGGGGAAAGAAAGATTTTATTGGAGTCACCATCTAGTAATTTGAGGGAACTAGAAATCCCAAATTAGACACGGGTCCCAGAGATTTGGATACGGGGTTAGTTATGATTAAGGGAAGGTAGACACCACCCTTAAAACATCCTTTCAAAAGAAAGGTTACCCTTACTTGTGTGTTTTTTATTTGATTCAAATGCGATTATATTTTGGGCTTATTTGTAAATTTTTTAATGTTTTTACCTAAAAATAGGAGACACGTTAAAAATGACATCAGTCTCTAAAAATTAGAAGACTTGTCTAAAATATGACGTTTATCCCTAAAAAGGAGAGTTACGTTTGGGTTACCAACAGAAATAATGGATATAATCCATATTTGGTATTTACATTTTTGACATCGGTCCTTTTAAAAAAAGAGACGTGTTGACTTTGGTTTTTGTATTTTTTACAACATGCAAGAAAATTTATAAGCATTTATATATGAAACAAATATCAAAAATACCAGTAGAAACCCAAAAAATAACTTGAGTGTCACTGTATAGGTAAAATACTGAAATATCCTCGAATTTCTCTGAAAATTATGAAAATGCCACTGGAGGCGCGTGTGGCACACGGTCGATCTTGGTAGATCTGATGTCGAGGATTCTCATGGTGGTGGTCTTGACGGTCGTTGATGGCTGATGAGCGAGAATCGACGACTTGAAGCTTCGGTGGCATCCGACGATCGCGGCCCTTTTCCGGCTAAATGGGGCGGAGAAAACGCTGAAACAGGCTGGGGTTTTGCTTTATATGAGGACAGAGACCTTTACGTGGTGGTTTGGATGCTTGAGATGGCCGGATATGGGAGATCGGAGGATAGAGAGGGAGTCGCCGGCGAGAGGAGAGAGATGCTCTGGGTTGTGCTACGGTGAGAACGTTAGCACGGTACACCGGTGCCGCTGAGGCCTGTGATCCGTTGGATCTCTGATGGAAAGCTCGTGCGGCTGTGATTGGCCCGATCTGCAGGTTGATCGGACGGTCCGGATGAGCAGCGTTTTGATCGGGTATGACGCGGTGTACCGAGAGCTTGGTACACTGGGTGACGTGGAACCACTGGATCTAAGGGAAAATTGTTTTAAGGGCTGAGATTGATTTGGGTTTTAATTGGGTGTGATAAGCTCTATTATATCCTATTAAATCAACGGTTCAGATCTAAACACTATTAGATCTAACGGTTAGGATATATTTAGTATTTTCCATATTGTTTTTAATAAAAATCAATATCTTACCCGCATGAAGAAATAGTAAAAAAAAACGTGAATAGTGTAGTGTTTGCAATTCTTTTCTTTCTTTTTTTTTTCTTCCCCCTCATGTGGCGAACTATCACTAGCTATTTATAACCAATGACAGGTAACATGCAAATCTTAAATTTCCACAAATCTTATTTTTAAATCACCGTTTGTTTTCGGCGTAACTGCCCGTTTGACCCAAAAAAAAATTATTTTATTTTTTATTATGTATAATAATATATATTTATATAGGTAAAATTAAAAACTCAATTCAGTATTAGAAAAAGCCTGTCTCAACCGCTAAAAATCAATTTTAATGACCGAAAATAACAGTTTTGACCCAAAATCACCTGAAACTCATTTTTTACCCTGGTCGACATGGTTTGACCCGTATTGACCTGGTGAACTCGGTTTTGACCAGAAATGACGGTTTTGACCCGAAAACGGCCTGAAACTCATTTTTTACCCTGGTCGA
>Ga0325403_1002334_pt1 | contig 16686 bp, 8 predicted proteins | sample PopdelMetagenome_19_FD_205665 | JGI IMG/M metagenome (GOLD analysis project Ga0325403, IMG submission 205665) | Populus deltoides microbial communities from Bellville, Georgia, United States - Xylem-PdKOR-R4 | ecosystem: Host-associated > Plants > Phyllosphere > Stem > Wood/Secondary xylem...
TTATTATTATTTTTATTTCAATTTTAATTAGTTTGAATATATTTGTATGCGCCACCGAGACATTTAACGAAAATTGTTATCATTATTCTTTTTGAACACATTTTTAACGGATGGGTAAGATTGGAATAATCAGATAACAAAGTAAAGGACGAAATTAATAAAAATAATTAAGGAAGGGCAACATTGAGAGTGATCTTATAAGTGAAGGATGCTTTTGTAGTTAACCAATTAAAATTTAACTCAGCAACAATTGTATTGATGGTATAGGAAGCGTAATTCATGCGGCTAAAAATATGTCCTGTAACTAATTAGCAAAGTTATTAAATATAACTGGGTACTAAATCGATTTATTTATATTTTAATAAAATTAATTGAAAATAAAATTATTTCAGAATTTAGAAAAATAAAATGATATTCTGAATTATTTTATAAAAAAATTAAATTAAATTTTAATCAGGTAAGTGGTTTCGGGGAGACGTGCAAAAATTAGGATGATTTTAAAATCATTAAAATCCGGTCCAAATAATAAATTTTTTTTTCAGCGCGAAATAAATAAAATGGCAAAGGCGCGGTCAAAACCCTAGAAATCGGAATATATAGATATATATATATATAAAAAAGATACAGCATACAGAGACAGAGAGGACGGAATCTGCTAAAAAGGTCACTCTGATTTAACATTTCTCGCTCTACATCATTCACTTTCTAGGTAATAATCTAATCCGACTCTTTACGATCTTGCCCTGATTGCGTAATTTTGTTTGCTAATTAGGGTTTTCACTTTTTTGATTTGGCCAGATCTAGGGCTTATTTGACTAACCATTGCTTATTTGATCAAAAGTTATTATCTTTTTCTTGAAAAGAATTCATAATTTCTTTAAGTGGATGTTGTTTTCTTAGTTATTTATGAAGTTCAAAATATTATGGATCGAAGTTTTTTGTTTATAGAATTTTGATTATAGTGTAATTTTGATGGGGTTGTTGTAGAAAGTAGTCTCTGTTGATTGTAATGGCGGGGCAGAGGAATAGTTACGGGAAGCGGGCTCATTCGCAGTCAGATTATGATATTGGTGGAAATAAGAGGAGAAATTCCGGTGATGATAGAGAACGTTTTGTTATTGATTCGCAAGATACTGTGTATCGGTATTTGTGTCCGGCTAGGAAGATTGGGAGCATAATAGGAAGGGGAGGGGAGATTATTAAGCAATTAAGGATTGACACTAAGTCAAAGATTAGGGTTGGTGAAACAGTGCCGGGCTGTGAAGAACGTGTTGTTACCATCTATAGCCCGAGTGATGAGACTAATGAATATGAAGACAGTGGTAATTACATTTCTCCTGCACAGGATGCTCTGTTCAGGGTGCATGATAAGGTTATTGCAGAAGATTTGCAAGTTGAAGATGACTCTGAAGGAAGTCCACAAGTCACCGCAAAGCTTCTTGTACCATCTGATCAGATAGGATGTATTATTGGGAAAGGTGGGCAGATAGTTCAGAACATACGCAGTGAGACTGGTGCAGTGATCCGCATTCTCAAGGATGAGCATTTACCTCCTTGTGCGTTAAGCTCAGATGAGCTGGTACAGGTATTCCTATTTTTTTTTTGCCTGCCCTTGTTTCCATTAGCAATTTCACATGGTACAATGTCTTTGTTCCTTTTTCAAAAAAATTTCCGCTTCATTTTTTTTCCTAGTTCTGGAACTTGTTTAAGGGGACAGGTTATAGACAATTACAGTTATTGGACCAAAATAAATCTTGCTTTTATGATTGTGACAAGTCATGCTCTTATCTGGTATGTCATCTGGGTTCCTTTTCTTGCATGCCGTGAGTTAAACTTCCTTTTTGGGAAGGGTCTTCTTCCTTGGACTAGTTAATGTTTGGGGATTTGATACTTGCTCAGCAATGTGTTTGGATCCCTTTCATCATCGTCAAGTAGGCATTTATTGGATTTGAGAGTATAGACTCAAGCTTTGTACAATGAATGAGGCCTGTAATTTTTCCTTTCCTTTTCTCATATAATTGTTGTTATTGGTGGCCAGATTTCTGGTGAAGCTGCAGTTCTCAAAAAGGCTTTATATCAAATAGCATCTCGCCTTCACGATAATCCATCACGGTCTCAGCACTTGCTTGTTTCTGCTGTTCCAAATGTGTACTCTTCTGTTGGTTCCCTGGTAGGTCCATCTGCAGCTGCCCCAATTGTTGGAATTGCTCCTCTCATGGGTCCTTATGGTGGTTTCAAAGGTGATACTGGAGACTGGTCTCGATCATTATATTCAGCTCCAAGAGATGAACTTGCTTCGAAAGAATTTTCACTTCGTGTGGTATGTCCAACTGCCAACATTGGTGCTGTCATTGGGAAAGGTGGTACCATCATCAACCAGATCAGACAGGAGTCTGGAGCAACAATCAAAGTTGATAGTTCAGTTGCTGAAGGAGATGATTGCTTGATAACTATTTCAGCGAAGGAGGTATAATACTTGTATATTCTTTTAAATCCCTCTTTTGGGTCTCTGTTGAGTTCCTTTGACATTGTTTATGATGGATTTCTAATTGTTCTATACCAGATCTATGATCACTATTCTCCAACAATAGAAGCAGCCGTACGTTTACAACCTAGATGTAGTGAGAAAATGGAAAGAGATTCAGGTCTTATCTCTTTTACTACCCGTCTACTTGTGCCCTCCTCTCGTATTGGTTGCCTTCTGGGTAAAGGAGGAGTTATTATAGATGAGATGAGGAAACTTACCAAAGCTATTATTCGAATACCTAGAAAGGAAAATCTTCCCAAAGTTGCATCTGATGATGATGAGATGGTGCAGGTAAAGAAATATCTCTAATGGTTATTGAATTGAAATTGTTTTTGTATCATCTTTCTGGGCCTGTGGCTTATGTTCCTCGAGTTAATGTAATATTGAGACTGGTCCTCTTACTTTTGACCACAAGATTGCTGGAGACCTGGATGTTGCCAAGGATGCTCTCATACAAATAAGTCGACGGTTAAGAGCTAATGTTTTTGACAGGGAAGGTGCAATGTCTGCTATTCTACCAGTTTTACCATACCTTCCTGTCTCAGCTGAAGGTTCGGAGGGTCTAAATTATGACAGTAGAGATGGTAAAAGACATGGACGCGGGAGTTCTTATGCTGGTGGCTATAGCTCAAGTGATTATGCTTCTGGAGACGGTTATGGTAGCTATGGTAGCTCACAGGTATTGATTTGTAGATGTGATAATATTACACATACATATTGTTTTAGACTTGCTGCATATTGAGGGAGTGGTTTCCTTTGTTTCCTGCTCTTAGCCTTTTTCCATATTTTGAACATGTGCTATAATGCTATTTGAATGGAAAATGAGTAAGCTGTAAAATTTGCCAATACTTCTTGTTCATACCCACTCATTTTGCAAGTTATTGCTCGACTTGAATAGTGTTTATCCATGTCTTTTGTAGATTAATGCTAGTGGAGGTCCTTATGGAGCCTATGGAAGTTATTCTTCAGGACGCACTGGTACTTCCGGGTAAGAAATATTTTGTCATGTGCCATTGTTTGAAACCTGTTTAAATATTTATTCATGTAATTGGTGTCTGTTCTGGAATCAGTGCTAGAGTTTTAAAGATTAAATTCTTAACCTGTGTGGACCTGTAACCTTCCTTGTAATTAGATGCCACATGTTCAGTTGAAATGTCATTTTCACTTCAGTTTATCTGTGTTTTGCTTTTATGCTGCTTTTTCTAGGAGTTTTATTATTCAAGTTACGTTCACACATCCTTTGGGTAATCGTGTTGTAGAAATCCTAACTAGCAACATCATCAATTATCAGGTTATCTGGCCAGGCCCCTGTTTCTCGACGCAAAAGCTATTACTAGAATTTGATGATGGCTACTGCAGGTAGACTGGTTTTACATTGTATATTCTGTCTATACAGATGAGTAGAAATTTCCACAGATAAGGCCAATCACATTGTAGCTTGCAGCAGTTTCATATCATAACCTATCCAATCTCCCTCTGCATAGGATTCTGATGCACTTATTTACCTTTGCTTCCTCTCCTTTCCCATCAAAACAGCTGAGATCTATGAAGCCTGAAGCCAGCCTACTGCCTCTTTTGATGAAGCCTACTGCCTAAACTGGAAGACCAGGTGTACGGGGATTTGACATACACTTGGCCCACCTTGATGATCTCACCTAGAAGAACCAAATACATTTGGAGATCTTGATATTGACTAAACACTTGTCATGTCCCTGATAATAAATTACCGAGCTCTAAGAACCTCTTTAGTGGCACGCCTTTATTGTTTTTCTTGTTAGTGGAACTTGTCTTTTAATTATGGAGACCGTGTTTCTTCCATCCTTTGGTGGTTGTATTTCTTGCATCCTATAGCACTTGTATTAAGAGTAACTTGGGTTTTATTTCCTGCAATTCTCTGCTACACCAATCGAGTTTGATTTTTGAACTTATGCTGGGTTTGATTATTGGAAATTGTTTAGTTGCTCTGCAGTGTTTGAGTATTCTAACGTTAACTGAATTGCTGGATTCACCCTGGCCTCTTGAATCCTCATAGGCAATTTAGATATGTCATGCTATAATTCTTAGCTGGGATGTCTTTCTGTATGGATGAATTCTATATTCAAGAACTTCTACACAACTTTTACAAAAATACATTTGTTTAAAATGTGATAGACCTGATTGAAGCCAGAAGCAACATTTCTTTAAAGCATGCATTATATACCAAGAAATTTATTGAAATTGCATTGGAGGTTGGAGTTATGAGCCATGCATTGAAGAAACATATATAGTTGCATTCTAGTATGTCCTTTGTAAATTTTTAACTAATCTGTGCCCTTATTATGTGCTTGGATGTTCAAATGTGCCCTTGCCTTGATTGTACAATTGGCCAAGTTGCTGTATCTGGCAGTTTTTATTGGTTTGATTTGTATTTTGTAGCTCAGAACTTAATTTTGTTTATAGTGATGAGTTTTGTGAATGAAGGTAGAACTAAAGATGAGAATTTCTTGAAGGCTCGTATCACGGACTCTGCTGTGCTGTCTTGTCCTGCCCGGGTAAGTTTGGAGGTAGTCTTGTTTGAAATATAAACAGTAATTCACTGTTGCTTGTATTCTCAAGATGAGTTCCCAACTGCTATATTTCAGTCTCTTTTAACTCATGCATGTAAAAAAAAAAAATTATAAATGTAAAAAAAATGCTCACGGAGAATTAAGGCAGAAGGAAATTGTTGTGCAATAGAACTCAAAAGGTATGTTACGAATCACTATTGATGGATTTTTATAGCTCAGAAACCATCGGAGGCTATCCTGGATTGTTGGAAAAGGTTGAACTCAGGGCTTCAAGTGGTAGGTTATTTTCATATGAAATGCTGTGTGCTATATAGATTGTTGCACAGAGATAATGGCCCTGATTGGTTTTTGTTTTACAAAAAAATTGTGGCAGGTTCTGTCAGGCATTAACATTTCATCAGTTTACCTGGCTAATCACAGATGCCAGCACTTTAACTGTGGAAATCAAGCGTATCCAGTTAATTTTTTCAGCGAGCTTTATATGTTTGTATTTGTATGTTTGTGTATTCAGGCACATGGAAACAACAATTAGATAATTTAATTGCAACGAAATTAAAAACAATAAACTCTAATAAAGTGCTTCAATCACATCCTCTTGTCGTGTTGGGCATCAAACCCCTTGGCTAGATGGAATTTGTTTTTCTGGGTCAACAAATGAGCAGTGTGGTTTTCTTGTCATGGAGAGGTTGAAGTGATACCGACCCACCCAGAGGCTCTATTCAATGAGGTCGCTGGTCAAGGTTTAGAACTTTAGAGAGATGAGAAGAGCTTTCCATCATCTTGAGAAAATGAAGATAATCACCGAGAGAATCACCAAAATGCTCGATTGAATCAGTGAATATCGTGGAAAGGAGTGTTGCCATCGTAGTTCTTGTCTGGTTTTATCTACGTCGGGCAAGTCCAACTGATAATGGCCGGAGGCTGCGTACCTCCTTTTCCCCAAAGAGAAACATTGTATAACAAAGGAAACCCCTCCTGCGAATTTCAACTCTCGAATGTCTTGATTGGACTATGACTTGCAGGCACTTTCCTTAGGCATTTGTCTCTCATTTTCCACTCAAGATTCCAATCACCTTTGTTTCCTGGTTATAGCCAACCAGACGACGAGAGAGAATAATAATAACAAATTGCTCTGTTATACAATTGCGTCAAACAGGCCAGCTTGTTGAAATTCTCACAGTTGTTTTTGTGTAGCCCCATTATAGTGAATTTGCCCACCTAACTCCAGGCAAGTGTACTGCATCCAGTGGACAGGCTCCATCACTCCGTCAAAATGGTGTGCAAATAATTAAAAGGGTTGCTGCTGCTCTGAGTTCACGTGATGGGGATAGATCGTATAGGCTTAATCTCTCTTGGTTTTAGCGCCAATGGACGGTCACATCAATCCTCATGAACCCTCCTTATGGACGGTCACTCAACTTTTCCTGTTACTCTTCTAGACAAAGGACATATATTTGAACAGTTCTAGAGATGTCCTCTCTGTACAAAAGATAACATCATTAATACTATAGATCACGGACACTTGTCTTTATAAACGACCTCATGGGTGCTTCTGTCTATTGCTTCAAACCCTATTCGTCTATGCTCTGCCAAGAGAGCCTTACTCCAATCTACCCCCTTCCTCTCTACCTGTTTCCACATTGTTTTTGTCGAAATTAAAAGAGATGGTTCTCTTACATATTTTCTTGTAAGGAATTATTGTCTTTCTTCTTTGGGAAAATTCCTACACATCCTTGTGTCGTTTAGTTTAGGGCATCGTGAGGCTACATATCATTGGGGCTGATTTCTTTTCCCCTTTCTTTTTGTCTGGTGCTCCTTCGCTTCACTCTTGGAAATGATCGATTATTTCTTGGAGGGCCTTTTAATGTCATTTGTTATGGTATTTTTCATCCTAGGTCTTGCATGAGGGAATGGGGTTTATGTGGTGCAGCCAAGGATGACTTGCCGGTATAATGATCAATAGCTATAGCTATGGTATTTTTCATTCTAGGTTTGTGTGTATATATATATATATATATATATATATATATATATAGCCAGTTAAATATTGCTATAAATCTCAGCACATTTATGTTTTATATGTCTGCACACAGACACACACATCATTGAATGTTGATGTTCCACCTCCTATGAGAAGTAGTCAATCGGCAAGTCATCTCTGGCTACTCAACTCCCTCCTTTTCTCGTGCCAGATCTTTATGATGATAACGCAAGACTACGTATACTGGATACTGGTGGGGTGAATGCATGGTTGTTTAATGAATGGATTTTGGCTTTCGGCTCTGACAAGGAATGTTAAAAAATAATTAATCTATCAAGTGAGCTCCCAGAAATCATTTTATATTATTATTATCTAATATTTTTTTCTTCCAACACACACACATCCGCTCAGCTGCACAGACAAACACACCTGCACACAGCACACTGTTTTTTTCTTTCAAGGTGATGTCATTTTCTCTTTTACTTCTCTTTTTGCAAACTTCGCAGATGAAGCCATTCAGCATGTTATCCTTCAAGGTGCTTAATTTATTGTTTGTATGCTAGCGTGTGTATTTTTATGTGAAGGTCTATCAACTGTAACTACACTTCAAAATATATGTTATACGTTGATTGAAGAACAAGATCAACTAGAATCACTGGTGCAGTCCAAGTAATTACAGACCTCATGAACTGTTACAAGTTCTTGATTATCTCATGGGTACTCAAGTATCAAGTAGTCAAGCCATACTTACCATATAGCAGCAAGACTGTATACTATCGCAGTTTGCTTGCAGGCGTCCTTAGCGGTTGGGAAGCTGGAAACAATTGTCCTTTGGAGAAGTATTTATCCAAGTTCATTAAATTGATGTTATGCTTCCTACTGTTCCGAGTAGGTGTGAAAAAAATATTGTACTCTACAAAAAAAGAAAAACAAGATATTACCCTTCTTGCTCAACAAACAAAAAGAAGAAAGCAGCACAAAATGATTTTTTTATTATTTACGTACATGTTCGGACAATGCATTTTCAACTCCATTTACAGGAATAATTGAAAATGAATGCTTTTTTTTTTTTTTAATTTGTTTAATTCCTTTGTTCCTAGTTCTTTTCTGTCTTTTTTTTTTAATCAACTTTGAGCATGAAGCATTTCAATGATATAAATTTATTTTCCTTTTGATAAAAACTAATCTTTTGGCTCGCATTCTGTTACAAGAGAATCAAAGTTTTCTTTCATCGTAGAAAAATGAGTGGGTTTGGTTGTATTTTTGTTAATATTGTCCGTATTTTTGGGTTTTTGCACAAAACAATATTGCTGATGCGTGTGTTGTGTGTGTTAATTTTTTTTAATTCAGCCTCTCATTTTTTATTTACAGTTATTTTATTTACATTGATTATTTATAATTGAATTTTTACTTTTGATTTCATCTCTGATCATTTAATTTTTTAATTTGTTTTTATATTTGATACTCATTTTTTTTAATTTTTATTTGTTTTGTTTTTTTTTTATTTATTTTCTTGATTGATTTTTTATCCAATTCCACCTCTATGTATTTATTTTCATTTAATTTTATATCAAATTTGGTTTTAATTCTTTTAATTGCTATTTTTTAATAGATTTGTTTTTTTTACAATTCCATCCCTAAATAATTAATTTCATTTTATTTTTTCAAAATATTTAATTTCATTTAATTTTTATATTAAATTAAATCCTATATTTGTTGATTTTGCTTTTCAATTTAATCTCTTAATGTTTGTTTGATTAAAAATCATGTTTTTTTTTTAGGGTTTGCCTTTACTGGGTTCACCCCAGTTTCATAACCTGGGTAATAGATATGATTAGCCTGGGTCGACTTCTGTTTTTCTTTTCAAGTATTTTTTTATATTATTTTTGCTTTCCTATTTTTATGGTCATCTTAATTTTATATCTTAAGTCATGTGTTTGATTTGTTAACTCGAGTTGGTTGTCAAGTTCGCTCGAGGCTTTTATTGTTATTTTTTTTTGCTTTGATAATTTTTTTAAATTTATATTTTTAAATTAGCTTATAATAAACTTTTTTTTAAAATTCAGACTTGCTTGGTTTTTACCGATGTTTTCAATTTCACTATTTATGATTTTTTTATTCTTTAAAATTTAATCCTTATTTTTTTAATTGATATTTATTTTATTAAATTGCATCCTCGAGTTTTTTCTATCAAATTTTATTCTCATTATTTTTGTTGCTTTTATAGGTTTTTTTATTAATACTTTTCTACTAATCTTATCATTTAAAATTAAATTGGTTGAGAATTATGCTTTTTGATTGAATCTGGGTAAAACATTTCATAAAATTTGACTTTTAAAGATTAGACTAGGTTTAAAAGATTTGCCTAGTTTTTTTTTTTCTCTTTTTCTAAATTGATGTTGTCTTATTTTTTTAATCTTTTTTTTTAACTTTTGTTTTGTTATTGTTTTTTATTTAATTCTATTGGGTTAGCCCTCAATAATGTTTTTTTTTTAATTTTACCCCTATTATTTTTTTTATTCTATAAATAATCTATCATATTATAAATGATTTTCAATTTTACCCCTGTGATTTTTTAATCTTTCAAGTTTGGTCCTAATTTTTTTAATTGAAATTTTTTTGTTTAAAATAATTTTTTTACATTTCATCCTCATTAGGTTTTCTCTGGTCAGGTTTTAGCCTCATTCCTTTTTTTTTGTTGCTTCTTTTCTTTTGCAATTTTTTTTATTAATAGTTTTTTCAAAATTTCCATCATTCAAAATTAAATTGGATGATATTTAAATTTCTCGATTAAACTTGGATCTATGATTTAACAAGTTGCAAGTTTTTTAGATTAGACTAGGTTCAGAAGGTTCGCTTGGTTCGCCCTTTATTTTATGCTGATGTTTTTTTTTTTAAGTTTGACTTTTTTTTATGGTTTTCCTTCAGTTAGGTTAGTATTGAGTTGTTTGATGATCTAAATAGGCTCGGATGTGGTTTTTTTTGTTAGTTTATTTATTATTATTATTTTTTTAAAATATTTAAATTGTCAATTTAATCAATGACATGAGACTTGAATTTTTTTTAACCTATAACTATTTTTATATTAAAAAAATTATTCAGTTCATGGTAATGCACGAACAATATGTCTAGTATATACTATAATTATGTTGTGACACACCATGTGTATCACATAATCCAAACTTGGTTTCCTCCTTTTGTCACTATAATATTATTAGAAAATATAAATTAAAAGAACAAAAAAAGAAAAGCAATAGGAGAAAATGCAATGCTGCTATTTTTGTTATTGTAACTCCAAGTCTCCAATATTAAATTATATGAATTCTTACTATGAATGAAAATCCAACTAATATGTCAAAGTTGTTTTGAAAATTGAAAGAAATATCTTGGTACACACAAAAAAAGTTCTTGTTATTAAAACAAAATTGTGCATTGAATCAAACTCTAAGAATTGAAAAGATAGAGTTCACATAAAAAAAAATTGATGGAGGAATAGAAAAGATAGAAAAGATAAAGAGCTCACATAAAAAAACATAAAAGGAAAGATAATTTGCTAAATGTATTCCATATTAGGATGCTTCTGATTCAATCTTTTTTTATGCAACAGTTAAACACTACGAGTTCTAAAGGATTGACAATGATTGACTATGGAAAATTTGAGGATGATAGTAGAGTTGATAAAATTGTATGATGATTGGAATATTAATTATAGAAATTTAGGTATAAGTGTTGAGTTAGTGGTTGAATAAATTTTTAGAATAAAGTATGATTTAATTAATGTAGTTAAACAATGACACATTGTATATTGATTAGAATACCAAGTTTAATGTTCAACCACAACTTATATACAATTACAGTGTGTTAATGCTCGTTTATATAAGGATACCATAAAATTCAAGTTCGTTTGAAATCTCAAAATTGACTAGTATTTACACATGTATCAATTCATATATTATACAAGATATCGTCATCCTGATTTAAAATTTGTTGTAGTAGTAGTTTTGATAGTTGTGACAACTGACATCAAGGTAAACATTATTTCCATTTGAGCATCAATAAGTATATAATATAGGTTTATTGTCTAATATTACAATGTATGACAGGTAAATTAGAAGGTGCTTGAACGACTCTTCTATTCACACGAGGAGTCCTTTGAAATGCTGTTTGATTATTGTTGGCTCTTTAAAAATTAAATCCCAACAATTACGCATCAAGATCATAATGGATGTTTTGATAATAAACAACAATAATTGAGAGAGTTTTTTAGGCATTTAGAGCTACAATTAAGTTTTGAGGTTTTCAATAGGTCAAATAAATTTTATTAAAAACTTAATTGGTGAAAAATTAAATTTGAAAGCCTAATTCAGGCTTAATTTAGAAGATTGAAATTTTGAAGGATTAAATTTAATTTTTTCAAACTCAATCGGATGAAGTCAGGAGCGAAATTGCAAGAAAATAAAAGTTTGAGGGGTTAATGAAAGGTCATATTGAAGAAATTCAAGACCAATGACCTCTTCGCCAAAAGCGTTTATATTTAGGAACCAAATTCAGCTAACAATAGGGAAAGAATTAGCTATTATGTTTAATAGTACTCAAGTTTATTCTACTAACAAGAGTAGTACTAGCTACATCAGCACAACTTTTATGATCTATAAACAAACTATATGCCTTATTTTGTATTTGGCAACGCATATGGAAATTATTCTCCTTCTAGCTGGAAGTTCCACCCTGGCCAAAACTAAGATTTTTTTGATTTTGATTTTGGACATCCTATAAACCTGATTCCTATTGGGTCCATTAGTTGCTTCAACCTCTAACCACAACTTAGAATCGTAAGGAGGATGGGTGGAAGTGTTTTCTTCAAGTTTTTCAACTATTGTGGCATTATATGTTTACAAAAAAAAAAAACAAGTCAATTATAATTAGAAGAATTAAAAAAATTACAATAATAACAAAATAACTTACAACGAACACTTCTATTTTGTTGTTTACAAACTTCTTCACCCTTCCCTCTATCTCATTTCCTTATATTAGTTTCCTCTTATAAATTCATTAGAGTAGGCTTGCACCCAAGCTATTTTTCATGTAAAATAAATAAGTTCTAAGAAAGTCTAACAAATAAATAGTAAATTAAAAACTAATGATTTAAAAAAAAACAATTATCATGAGCTTTGCTTGGTTGACAAATGAAAGCATTCCACTAGTATGCTTGCTCATCGAACAATGTATTTATTTGTTTTGGTTCTGCAACCCAGATCATGAGCACGTTTTAAAGTCTTTCGTTGCCACAAATTCTTGAAATTTCACCTAATTATCCTCTATGACGTGACTTGGCTATACTTTTTCCATACCGCGACATCATCAAAGTTGGCTTTGTCTTTTGCATATTTGTGGGCATTACACTATAAGTCACATAGCCTAGTATAAATAATTTTAAATATAAGATTTGTTAATTGCTTTATACTTACCTAATTACAATTAATATAATCATCGATGTTACGAAATCTACCTTCTATATTTATTTTGACCATACCATGGTAAGAATCTATTATAATTTCTCTATCAGTATTATACAAATAGCATTTGAATAAAATCAATGTATCTTACTCATTATGATATCTCAATTCAATGATCTCTAGTAATTTGACATAATAATCAACTTCAAACTCATTGGAAGTTGAACCCATTATACGAACCCCACCATTATGTATTTCTACCCTCACCATACTTTTCAGTAAGAAAAAACATATTGATTGATGAAAAAACCCATAGTAACACTGGGCTTTTTTTTTCATGACTCAAAGATAAGAGTTTCAATCTACTAACATTGCCTTTTATGTTGAAAACTTGGTTAAAGTTAATTAACAATTATTAACGGGCCCAAAAAACCCATAAGTAAATGTATTCTTAGGAGTTATGAATTATTAAATACTTACATGTGTTTTAAATCATATGGTAAATTGTTTATCTTATAATTTGAAAATTTAATTTTTTGTAGCTTTTGGATTTTGGGATAACAATAATTGATAATGTTGTTTATAATAAATTTAATGAATGGAGTCTATATGAGAATATAAACAAAAATGGTTTAAAACTATATAATTATAAAATTGACTTATCGAACAAAAGGTCTCAATTCATCGTAATTTAATAACATATAATTATGTGTTTGTTTAAGTTTAATGTTTGTTAAATATCTACTCCTCATTTTATTCTTTGATAACGATCATCGAAGATGGAAAAATATTGATAAATTCTCACTTGAAAGTAGTTCACCACCACCATCATATCTTAGAACATGGTTGATTCTTATTCTCAAGTGAGACTCAAAATAACATGAGGTAAATATTAAAATTTGTTTAACAATATAAAAATTATATATCAAAGCGTTAACATGCGCTTTTTTTAATATTTTTTTAAGGATGAGTAGGTATTTGCATACAAGTAATTAAAGATGAATAACTAAATGTTTACAAAACGACAATGAATAATTGTTTATAATACATGTAATCCTTAACCTCTCAGATTTATACATCCATCTATACTATATAGGCTATCCATTTATAATAAATAACCCTCTTGATCAAGTGAGATAGAAAATTTCTAATAGATAATTGAGTCACAACGAGCCAAAAGAGCCATAAAAGGTAAGGTTGTGCAAAAATTACAAACACCCTGAAAAAAGGACTTCTATATGTTTACTCGAGTGATTTAAAAGTCAAGTGGTCAAGTGAACTCACATTAGATAGCAACCCTTATTAATTAAGTGAAAGAGTTAACAAATAAGGAGGGGCCTATATTTCAAGTCTGGTAAAGATGCACGCATGGTATCTAACCGTAAATAATTATACAATGTTTTTGTAAACCTTTTTATAGGAAAAATACCTAGTGGAGTCCATATGACTCTAATGAATTCAAGACATTAAAGATCTAAAAAGGATTTTGCCAATTAAGCGTGATATAAAAAAGGTCTAGCTTCAAAAGCATGGATACCTTAAGATCAAGAATCAGGTTGTAGACCACCTTTTTCTAAAAAATCAAATTTCATAGCTCTTACAATAACTTTCATTTCGAAAACCTTTTATGTTGAAAAACCTTTAAATTTCTCACAAAATAAATAGGTCACCTAAAGAATAAAACCATTTTAAAAAATCTTTAATTTTTTCACAAGCAGGTAAATCACCTAAAGAATGAGATAAATCATTTTGAAGAATCTTTGAGCTTTTTACAAGGTATGTAGGTCACTTAAAGAATGAGACACAAAACAAGTAAGTAACTTGGAAAATGAGACAATTTTGACAAACATTTAAAAATTGTCAAGCAAGTAGATCATCTAGAGAATATGATCATTTAACAAAACAAGTATGTAACCTAGAGAATGAGACCATTTTGACAAACATTTGAAAATTGTAAGCAAGTAGGTCATCTAGAGGATAAGATCATTTGAAAAATCTTTGAATTTTTCACAAAGTAGATAGGTTAAATATTTGAAAATTGTTAAATAGATAGGTAATTAGATAATAAGTTAACCACCTCCCAATTTGGTAAATTTAAAATTTTCTAATGGAGTTACCGATTAACTTGAATGTTTTTTAAAAGCATTTAAAAAATATCATTTATTGTTTATAAGTTAACTATATAAAGTTTTTTTATAAGACTTTATATTGTAGGCGCTATAAAAAGCTATTATAATCAAAATTTGACCCTATTTATGAAGAAGCATTCATAACCGAAATCTAATCCTATTTGCTTTCAAATTTTAAAAGGGGTTTTGAATTAGCCATTAAAATATCATGAGCTAGATTAAAGGTGATATTTATCAATTTGTAGAAATTAGATATTATAATATATGTTTTTTTTTTCTAATATTCAGTTGAAACAAACTATAAAAATAAATTTAGCTAATCCTTTTCAAATTTTGATTTTAGATTAAAAAAAAAAGAGATAAATTTGTTTTTGCAAGGAATTTGAATTCTCTATACTTTAAGACTTTTATATTATAAATACAAATTCTAGTATATAAAAAAGTACTTCACATATACATATACAGAGAAAAAAATCAAAACCCAAAACCACCAATCCATCTCTCTTATTTTTTTTATAGCAACTGTCCTCCTCGCACTGTCGGCCACCACCAACCAAAATTGTTTTTTCTTAGTAGCCACCACCAGTGTCGTCGTCCACTAGTAGCCATTAACATCAACAACCACAAGTCGACATCCAGTGCACAAAAAACCACCTTAAAGCTTCGACTACCAACCTCTCCTCACAGCAAAGCATCGACCGACAGCCTCTCTTCGCAACAGCCACATCCATTGTTGTCAGGTCTTCCTCTCTCCAGTAACCGTCTTTTATAAAAAAAAACCGACCAGCCTCCTCTCGCTTTCACATGACCAAAGAACCTGAATCATTCAGCCCACAAACAGCAACCCAACACAAACCCAAACCTTTCTCTCACCAAAACCTCCCAATGACGACCATAAAAGCCTGTTCTTAGAAAAACAAACTTCCAGTAAGCAGTAGCTAGCTATGAGTGTAGCAGTCCCAGGTCAAGTTTCTCAACCTAATCCTTTAGCATTCTCATGTTTTCTTCCATTGGCGTGGTTGTAGTTGAGGCTATGTGTTAGGTTCAAGAACATGACTTTTCTAAGTTGTGAATATATGAAAAAGATCAAAATAGAAAAGTTGCAGATTGGTGCCTTTTAAAGGAGATGAAAACGTGTTGCCTTAAAAAAAAAAACTCACGTGATAACTCATCGGAGTGTGTTCTTTTATTCTTTTTGGTTAACTGTGTGCCATGACCTATATTTTTGCGTGGCTTTGTTTACAATCATGTGACCCTTTTCATTTAATTTAGGAAGATGTTTGGTGATGCATCAAAAGCAAAGGGGGCAAAGATTGCTGTTTGTTCTTTACACACCCACCATTAGGGTGTATTTGAAAAGTGGGTGTAAACTGTGTTTTTTAAAATTTTAATTTTTTTTGTTTAAAATGAATTTTTTTTTATGTTTTTGTATGATTTTGATGTGTTAATATTAAAATAATTTTTAAAAAATATAAAAAACATCTTTTAATATAAATCCATCTTTAAAAAATATAAAAAAACATCTTTAATTTGATATTATACAAATTATACAGGTTTCCTTATGGTCTAGTTGTGGTAGCAGATTTTAATTTTGTCTTAGGATTAAATTTGAGTTTTCTTGCAAGTTTTTTTCCCACGTGTCAAGAACATCTTTTTTACATAGTAGCATGATTGCATTTAATTCTAACCTTATGAGTGGGTTTGATCTGAATAATAATATATTAGTTGTTAGAAACAGAGTAACAAAGATGAACAAAACTCTATAAATAGAAGTTTGTAGAAAAATAACAACCAACTAAAACCTATATAACAAACACTCATCACCTAATCACCTATTAGACCATTCCAAAATACCATAGAACCTATGAATATATCATTTCTAGCATATGAGAAATTACCATTCATGGCCTTAACCAAAAAACTAGACGATGAAGAATGAACTAAAACATTACATTTTAAGCTATGTTTATTTCTTGAAAATCACTTTCTGGAAAATCATTTTCCAAACTTTCCTGTGTTTGTTTGTCATTAGAAAAGTTAGTCAACG
>Ga0325403_1002344_pt1 | contig 16670 bp, 9 predicted proteins | sample PopdelMetagenome_19_FD_205665 | JGI IMG/M metagenome (GOLD analysis project Ga0325403, IMG submission 205665) | Populus deltoides microbial communities from Bellville, Georgia, United States - Xylem-PdKOR-R4 | ecosystem: Host-associated > Plants > Phyllosphere > Stem > Wood/Secondary xylem...
TAATGAAGAATTGAACCTTCACTGAGTAATCCAAATATGGCTCTACAGAGCACTAAGAAAATAATATATTCCATGCAAGGGAAGCAAAACTTAAAGATGCATTTTTTAGGCTTAAGTTCCCAAGCATGCGATGTACTTGCCTTTCTCCATTAGTTTGCACTGATTTTAATACGATGTTGTCACTGGAAATGAAGAATTGAATCTTCACTGAGTAACCCAAATATGACTCTATAGAGCACTAAGAAATAAAATATTCCATGCAAGGGAAGCAAAACTTAAAGATGCATTTTTAGGCTTAAGTTCCCAAGCATAAGATGTACTTGCCTTTCTCCATTAGTCTGCACTGATTTTAATACCAAAGAAGGGGGTGATTGACATTTCAGACAAGGAAAGAATGAAAATTGAGGCAACACCACAAGTGAAATCTCGTATCACACTCGAGAAAATCATGAATGCTAATTTTTAGGTATGCCTCAAATAAGAAAAAGAATTGATGCGGTATGTGGGAATAAAAATTGATGTCAATTTTTATTAAACAAACTGTCATTTCAAGAAAGTAGTAAAAGCCTCAAAAGTAAGAAAGTGCAAACCTGAGGAATTGTGTCTCAAGGATGAATGAAGGAATAGATGGTGGTACTGACAAGTACGAAGCTTGGTAACCAAAGCCTCTTCAGTCAGACCATCCTCTAATGAATATGTTTTCATGGTCTCTAAGACTGAGATCATGCAATAACCCCTTGCTGATTGAGATATCCCTACAAGTGCCAGAAATATTTTACAAAAGATAAGTTCGCTTTTTTTTCCTCTTATCTTATATGCACTGAGATAACTAGATTAATGATGATGACAGTTTTTCATACCAACCACGGGCATTGGTTCTGGAAATTCAAGATCATGATCAACCCCAACAAGTCCAAAAACGTATGGACTCCCTGGACGTGCATGCCTGAATCCTCAAAGCAACAAGTCAGAACAAGATATGGAAATTGTAAATAAAAAATAAAATTTAACATGAATAACAGAAACACAGCCTATCTTTAATTTATATGATCCCTTCATTTCTTACAATTTTCTCAATTGCAATTATTGTAACTGAACCAAGCAAGAAAATCCAAAAAAAAAAAGACTTCCTAGTGAAACACAAATTTAAAACGTAATGGAAAAATTATTGTAAATCACATAATGCGTTTCGTTTTTTGGTCTTGCTCAATGCCTTTTCTTTTGCGAAACACTGAGACATAGTGCAAAATCATCTGCGTATATCAGATACTATTATTGTTCCCACTAGAAGCACATAAGCATGCCTTCCAAGCATTAAAATTATTTTCTTTAGAAACATATTAATGCAGCACACCAAGAACAACTCACATGGAAAATGCATGAAACAAACATCAAACTCTCAAAACTCAACTGAATCATTTTTACATATTAAGTTAATTCCAAACATGTTCTTGAGTATGGGCAAGGTGAAAAGGCTTTAAAACTACAGTATATATTTTATTATTGTCTCATTGTAACCAGAAAAATTTTGAATAAATTGCTTTGGCAAGTACAAGACCACGGCCACCAACACCATTGATAGCATAACGTTAATATTGGGTGTTTTCTGTGTGATTACCCAGAAATGAAACGACCTTTACGTGAACGAGCTTGTGTTGGACCCTGAACCTCCTCCACTATGCACTGTAAGAAACATAATGGAACCATTGAACAAAATCAGCCGGTAAAGGTTCATACCTTAAAACAGTAATATTAGGCATGATAAAATTAACACCACAACAACAACCAACCTCAATCCCAAACTAATTGGGATCAACGATATTGAATTAACACCACATGATGAAATAAATAAATAAAAGGGTCAATTTTAGTAATGCAAAACTAAAATAATGTTGATCTTGAAGGAAAATAGAAGGATCGAATATGTTAAAGTAGTCAAAACATATAAGTTTTCCCAGAGAAATTTTAAATTATTCAATGCCACATTGCATGACATTATCAGTATTTTCCTTTCCACTTCCAACCAAAAAAATAAAAATAAAACATATGCAGCACATGATAAAGGCACAAGACTACAAGACTTGATCTCCCATGCCACATTAAATAAATAGGCTTAAAAGGAAGAAAGGTTCCACAACCTTCGTGTTTAGCTGAAAAAAGGAGATCTGTGCAACAGTTTCCATACTTACCACTGAATACCCATTACGTGTCAAGTCATCTAAAGTTTGCCGAAGATTCTGCAGGAGCATTTTACAATGATTAAAGTTTCACCAATAATGAGAATGAATGGAATTAACAGAAAGCATCTTTACTCATTCTTCAGAAAATAATGCAGGGGGAAAAGAAAAGAAAGGGTAAAGCATGAAGTTTGTTAAACTAATTGGGTAAGTAAGATTTCTAGAAAAGAAAAAAAAGAGGCAAGATCTATCCTCTATATATAAAATCCTTCTTCACATAACTGAAGAAACTAGGAATTATTTATTTATTTATTGAAAAAAGATGAAAGTAACTTAGAGGACTACTGCAAAGAACCTGAAATAGGGTTAGGATGCAAAAACAGCAAAACATCCATATGTAGATAAACTGAATAAATGCAAGTGTAAGTGTGTGTGTAAGTGTGTGTGTGTGTGTGAGAGAGAGAGAGAGAGAGAGAGATAGTGTCTCGCAGTAACACAAAACTGGAAGTAATTAAGCATCCCTCCTAGGACCATCTTCTAGATGCCACACTGCAATCAGAACTGACATCCTTTCTGCTGCATCATAATTTTGATCAATCACAAAATAGTGCATTATGTCATTCCTTAAATTCAACAAGAAATCTTCTCAGGACTTTCGCTTAGTCATGCAAGTTGGGGAATGCAGCTTAATTGGCATAGGAGGCTATAAGTTATCTAAACATGAGTCTACACATTTTTCCCCTTCCTGTAAAAACTAGTAAGGAACATGGCATGTGCAAACGTTGCAATAAAACTGTAGTTCATAAACATTCTAAATCTAAGAAATCTACTATAACAAATGAGGGATGTAAATCCAATACCACAACAGGGCAGCCAGCTCTAGGAACGCTATCAGATCGCAGCCCGCCAAAAGGATTTAAACCAGCATATTCAACAAGAATACAAGCATCTATTCCAATGGCTTCATAGAAATCCCCAACCTGGAAACATAAAACACTAACTTGACTATCATCAACCAATTATAAACAAATATGTAGTGCGAAAGAACAATATAAATATTAAAGGGAGAAAGACAAACAGGATTCATTGTTGTCTTGGATTAACAATTTAGGAGATTATGAAACACGTACCCTGCAGAGCAAAACCTCGCGTGGAAACTTTGACTTGAACTGCAATATTTCCCAGTTGAGATTTCCTTCCTTCAAACTGCAACCGAAAAATTAAAGGTTTTCGTAATTAGTCCTTATGCAGCAAAACAATAAAAAGTAACCTAAAGATGCATTGTGAGAGCGCACCTCCCATTTTTCAAGCTGGCATCCAAGCCGAGCAAATTGGAATACATAAGCCTTTTAACCAGATTAACAGTGGAAGGCTTCTTACACCGCTGCAAATTCTGCAGTAATAAAATAGAGCGTGCGCGCACAAAAAGAAATAAAACAAAATTACATGTTTCCAATTCTATTCCATTTTCAATAAAAGAAAGGGAAAAGGAAAAGGAAAAGAAATGGAAGCTCACCTCCTTCCACCATATAATGTGTGAAAGATCCTTATCGTCGAGAACATTATTGGATGCTTTAGATTTCTTGCTATTTCTTGCAGTTCCTTTCGGATTTTTAAAGCAATAAATAGGTTGAGCCTGTCCGATCCTGCTGTAACTATCAGTATTTCACAATTTTTTTAGATGATAAAACACTAAAATATAATATAAGTTTGAATGAAGAGAGAGAAATTACAGAGGCGGTGGCGACAGGCCAAGTGAACTGCATTTGAAAGGAGCACGGAGGAGGAGAGCGAAGGAGCGCCACTTGGGAAGTGAAACGACGGCATTTCTAGTTGCTAACCAGTACATATTGGAATTTTGTCTTTCAGTTTTGGGGAGAATATTGAATATATTGAATTGATGATTTCTAATTCTAGGGTTTTTGGGGATTTGAGACGTTTCTCTGCATTGCTTCTGCTCTTCCCGCCACAAAACAACAGATAAAAGAATGCCAAAAGAGTTGCCCTTATTTCTTGCTTCTTCTTTTTTTTTACCGTGGGGACCACTAGTGACGAAACGGCGATTTTTCTTCTTCGTTTTCTTTTCAAATAATTACGAGAAGTCATTTCTGCGTGTTGTAACGGGCGTATAAAATAAATATATTTTATAATTTTATAATTATAAATAAATAATAAAAATTAAAAATATAATAGAATTAATATTTTATGATAAAAAAACTGAACAAAATAATTTTATGATAGAATTAATATTTTATGATAAAAAAATTATGATGGTGATCAAAAACTTAAAAACTGAACAAAATAATTTTATAATTAGCTCTATCATATCTTGTAAATCAGCGCTAGATAAGTAATAAAAACTAAAGGTATAATAGAGCTAATATTTCATGATAAAAAAAAAAGTTGTGTTGGTGATCAAAAACTTAAAAACTGAACAAAATAATCAAACTTAAAAACAAATGTACTTAATAATTTTATAATTGTAAATCAGTGCTAGATAAGTAATAGAAACTAAAGGTATGATAGAGCTAATATTTCATGATAAAAAAAAAGTTGTGTTGGTGATCAAAAACTTAAAAACTGAACAAAATAATTTGTAACAATCCACAGTGTTTTGTAAGGAAATATATAGTACTTTTGCCACATGATTTAGATTTTCTGTTAATAAAAAGAAAAAAATTACAAAGTTAAATTCTCTACCAACTTAATATTAAAAAAAAAACCAACAAAGATAATTTTGGAAGGAAAAAAACTCATGAGAAAAAACGTTGTAGCAATTGACAATGTTTTGCGAGGAAAGCTACAGTGTTTTCCCTACATAATTAAGCTTTATTACGAAGTTAAATTTTAACCAACTTAATATTAAAAAAAATAAAATCGATAAAGATAATTTAGGAAAAAAATATTACAAAAAAAGAAAAAATAAAAGAAACTGGAAAAAAACCATGCGAGAAAAAATTGTATCAATCCATAGTGTTTTGTGAGAAAAACTTATGATTACTTGTAATTGCAATTCTTAACCAGCTTAATATTTAAAAAATAAAATTGATAAAGATAATTTTAGGAAAAAACATAACAAAACAGAAAAAAATCATACAGGAAAAAACATTGTAGCAATCTATAGTAGTTTGTGAGGAAAGTTACAGTGTTTTCTTCACATATTATAACTGTAATTTTTAATTAGCTCAATATTAAAAAATAAAATCAAAAAATATAATTTTAAAGAAAATCATAAAAAAAACAAAACACAAAAAAAATCATGTTGAGAAACACTGTAGCAATCAACAATGTTTTTTTTTTTAAATACAAAACTAAATTCTCAATCAACTCAATATAAAATAAAATAAAATTGAAAAATATAATTTTGAAAAATAAAAAAATAAAATAGAAAAACTATGTGGAAAAATATCGTAGCAATCCACAGTGTTTTAAAGAAAAAAATACAAAGTAAAATTTTTAACCAATTCAATATTTAAAAAATAAAATCAACAAAGATAATTTTAGAAAAAAAAAAGAAATAAAAAAAAAGGGGGAAAGTTGGGGGGAAAATGAAAAGGTGCAAAAAAGAAGAAAAAATGAAAAAAACAAAAGAGGAATGCACTGTGGATTACCTTTATAATCCACAGTGAAGTTAAATTCTAACCAACTCAATATTAAAAAAATAAAATCGATAAAGATAATTTTAGAAAAAAATATTACAAAAAAATAAAACACAAAAGAAACTGGAAAAAAACCATGCGAGAAAAAACTGTATCAATCCATAGTATTTTGTAAGGAAAAACTTGTAATTTCAATTATTAATCAGCTTAATATTTAAAAAATAAAATTGTGAAAGATAATTTTAAGGAAAAATATAACAAAAAAAACCATGTGGGAAAAAACACTATAGCAATCCACAGTAATTTGCGAGGAAAGTTACAATACTTTCCTCACATATTGTAACCATAATTTTTAATCAGTTCAATATTCAAAAATAAAATCGAAAAATATAATTTCAAAGAAAATCATTAAAAAAAATTATGCAGAGAAATACTGTAGCAATTAACAATATTATAAAGAAAAAAATTACAAAACTAAATTCTCAATCAGCTCAATATAAAAAAAATAAAATAGAAAAACTATGTGGAAAAACACCATAGCAATCCACATTATTTTAAAAAAAATTACAAAGCGAAATTTTTAATCAGCTCAATGTTTAAAAAGTAAAATCAACCAAGATAATTTTAGAAAAAAAATGAATGAAAAAAGAAAAAAGAGGAAAGAGGAAAGGTGGAAAAAAGAAAGAAAGTAATTTTGAAAAAAAAGGGGGAAAGTTGGAAAAAAAATAAAAAGTGAAAAAAAAACATAAAAAGTGAAAAAAAAATGCAATGTGGATTACAATGCAATTGGATGTGGGGGGAACAATGATTTTCCCGCACCTTTTAGTTTTATGTATAATTTTTAATCAGCTCAATATTTAAAAAGTAAAATCAACAAAGATAATTTAAAAAAAATTAATGAAAAAAAAAAGAAAAAAGAGGAAAGTTGAAAAAAAAAGGAAAGTAATTTTGAAAAAAGAAAAGAAAAAATAAACAAAAAAAAAGAAAAAAGGGGAAAGTTGAGAAAAAAATAAAAAGTGCAAAAAAGAGAGAAATGCATTGTGAATTACTATTATAATCTAAAGTGCAATTGGGTGTCAGAAAACACTAATTTCTCAACATCTTTTAGTTGTATGTATAATAAAATAAAAACTCTATAATTTTTAAAGCATGTTTACTTTTTCACCGTCGATTACAGATTTTTTTAAAAATTAGCTCAACAAGTTAAAAATTTTAACATAATAGTATTATTTAATAAAATAATATATTTTTATCTTATTGTAATTTTAAAAAATATTATTTATAAAATATTATTTTTTAAAAGTTACAATGTAGTTAATGACATTTTAAAAATTACATGTTTTTTAAACACGACAACTTAATATGTAGTCTCATTACTAATTATTTGACTCAACTAGTTGGTCGGTTGATTTAGTTGTATGAACTAATTGACCGTTTTATACGAAATAAATAATATTTTGAATTTTTTTCAAATATATTTTATGAGTTAAAATATATATTTTTGCACAACTTGTAGATTAAAAAACAAACTCCAATTAAAATCTCAAAAAATTATTGTTTACATGGTAATTGTCCTTTATTTTTCATTGTTGGTGATATGGTCTAGTACGGGTCTATCATAACTAGATGAATATATGTCTTAGACATATTACATGGATAATCTAGCAAATGCATTTATGAACTGATATGACAGCTCTAAGTCCAATAAGAGGTCGGGTCGCGCCTGACTAGAATGATAGCTCGAAATAACAATAATTCTTTATTCAACCGTTGGATCGCTTTTAATTTTTTACATAAGTTTCGGGATGTTGTTTTTCTTAAAGTAGTTTTCTTTCAAGAATTCTTACTCAAGTTCTTACACCTTATATTGACCGTCGAATCTTTAGATTTTAGAAATTTACTAATTTTCCTTACAAAATTAGTCGAGTAGTTTAATTGATCATTACAAACCGGTCGACTGATTAATCTTGAATTTAATAGGCATCATAGTTGTGAACCGTGATATGAATTGAAATTTTATTATGATTTTCAACCGTAATATTTAATTAATATCACAATTTATAAATACGATATTTAATTAAATGTTATTTTTAAAAATCATGATTTTTAAAAATATTTTATTTTATCAAAACTTTTTATTCCTTGTTAATCCATCATTTTTATTTTTATTTTTTAATGGTAACTGCCTAATTTGGCCGTGGTTTCCGTGCTGGATTGAACAAAATGTTTTTAAAAATAAAAGAATGAAATTTGCCTATATAGTATAAGACCAACACCCAAAACTCTCTTTCTCTACTTTGTCGCTCCCAAAAATCACAACTCGTCTATGTTGTAGGGGCTAAACGATGTACACGGAAGTTTTGTGAATTCAGCAGACTTGAAAGTTGTCAAGATGGATTAACCCCCACGATGATTTAACTATAAAAAAAATCAAAACTTAAACATGAATTAATGCACCTAATTAATATATATTAAAAGAGCTTTTTTATTATTATATCATCATTGCTGTACATTATTTCACGTATCACTTATAGATTCGAGCAGTGATTTTTTAAGAATTTTTAATTTCATCATTAAATTTTTATTTTATATAATTTAGCTTTTTTAAACCTAAATTAGCACTTAATTACATTTTTTTTTGTGAGGAAATGTTGAATTGAAAGATAAAGAATTAAAATAAAAAAAGAGGTGAAACGGATGATGATTTTGAAATTTGTCTTAAAAGTTTATTTTCATCCTTGTTATTTTTGGGCCATTCGATAACCAGTCCGTTTAATTTTTAAAAAATTAATTTTGGTATAAATTTGATTTTTTTTAATTTTTCAGTTATTTTTTAGTGGGGGTAGAGGGACTCACCAAATTCTGGCATGGATAAAAAAAGTTGTCATTGATGGTGATCCAGCCACTAAAATGATCGATTTTTATGTCAAATGATTCCACGTGATAAAATGAGTTTGAACTACTTGTTTTTTTATCTTGAAAATGCCTTAAAAAAAGCTCAAAAAGATTTTTGGTTTCAGGTTTTGAGGTGTTTTTTTTTTGCGTTTTTTAAGGTCATGAATTACAAGGTTCCCATGGTGTTTTTTATGTGTTTTTAAGTCAAAAATAGATTGAAAATGGTTTTTTGAAAGGATAAAAAACATGAATCTTGTTTTTTCAGCCACCATAGTGGCTGAAAATCTAAGAATCTTGACGAGGTGTTATCTGTTTTTTCAAAAGAAACATCTCTATTGCCCCATTAATTTAAAAAATAAAAATTGGTTTACCAAGCTTCACAGCGTCTGACCTTATTTTTTTTTCTTTTTATTTTTTCTAATTAATAACCTTTTATGTCTTATTTTTACATAATTTTTAAGTTTATGTTTTAATTGATAACCTTTCCTTTTATTTTATTTTTAAAAAAAAAAAACATCTTCAAACTTCAATCTCCCTCATGCCCCTAAAACCACTAGTTTTAAAGACAAAATGAAAAAAAAAAGAATTCATTATCCAAAAAAACTAATCCCCCTAACAATATTATTGTGCCCCAAGACATATATTACTATTCATTACAATAGTGTAATTATTATTTTACCCCTTTATCATTTTATCTTCAACCTTTACTTCAAAGGTAAGGTGATCTTTTCACTGTGACATAAAAGTCTTTTGAGAATTGTGTTGGGTTATTTTGGTTATTGTGTTTTATAATGCACAGTAAAATTATTAATGTAACCATTAAATAAAATAATCCAATGTTTTCTGCACATGGTTGTTTTTGTATTTTCATATGTTATAAAACAATTGAATTACTACATTACCCTTACAATTTGAATTTTAGCCTTGGCTTCAGGGGCTTGGTTGTAATTTCACCATGGTTTGTTAATATTGTTTGGTTCTAGGGGCATTTTCAGTTTCTGCACCAAAAAAAAAAGTTGTTGACAAGTGCCTCGCAAGCCTCAACGCATCAGTCATTTCGTCCCCTTTTGACGACGTGTGCGGCTAGCTCTGGCAGTTGTAACCATGATTCCGCCTTAACATTTGATTCGTCCCAGAGTCCTTTCCCTTTTTTGGTGGCGTATGTATGATGGTTTAACCCAGAAATGCTTTTCTTTCTTTCTTTTCCTTCTCTTTCTTCCTTGGATTGCATGTTGGCCATGCAAAGTTCATATCAACCCTTCAATCTATTTTTTCTTTTGATTTAATCCATCTTCTCTTATTTGCAATTGTTTTATTTACATTGATTGTTTCTAATTGGATTTTATTTTTGATTTCATCCATAGTCATTTGATTTTTTTAATTTGTTTTCAAATTTGATCCTCGTTCTTTTGATTTCTATTTGTTTTTTTTGAATCATTTTCTTGATTGATTTGTTTTTCTTTGATTCCACACAAAGACATTTATTTTCATTTAATTTTTATGTCAAACTTGGTCATGATTTTTTTTATTGTTATTTTTAATCATTTTCGTAATGGATTTGTATTTTACAATTCCATCCCTAAACATTTAATTTCTTTTGATTTCTCCCAAAACATTTAATTTCATCCAATTTTTATGTTGAATTTAGTGTTACTTCTTTTAATTGCTATTTTTTTTGTTTTTTATTTTTTTAATTGATTTATTTTCTCAATTTCATCCCTCAATATTTGCTTGATTAAGAATCTTGCTTATTTGTTTGTTCGAGCTTGCTTTTAATTGAATTACCATTGTCTCATTACCTGGATAATAGATCTAAAGGATTAGCCCGGCTCGACTTTCATCTTTTTTAATGCATTTTTTTATTTATTGTTTGTTGGAGTTTTTTTTTCACTTTCCTATATATAGAGTCATCTTAATTTCTTATCCTGGGTTATGTATTTGATTTGTTGGCTATTAGATTTGATTAAGACTTTTTTTGTTATCTTTTTTTTCTGCCTTGACAATTTTTTTAAAATTTATATTTTTAAATTGACTTATAATAAACTTCTTGATGGGACCTGAATCTAAGGTTTCATAGGTTGTAAGCTTTTTAAGATTTGATAATGTTTAGGATGTTTGTTCGAGTTTGCTTGGTTTTTATAGATGTTTTCAATTTTACCATCTATGATTTTTTTAATCTTTAAAATTTGAACCTTATTATTTTAATTGATATTTATTTTATGTGGGCTTATTTTTTTCATTAAATTGCATCATCTCTAGGTTTTTTCTATTAAATTTTATCATCATTATTTTTGTTATTTTTGCAAGTTTTTTTATTAATACTTTTTCTATCGATCTTATTTTTTAAAATTAAATTGGTTAATAATTATGTTTCTTGATTGAATCTAGGTAGAAAATTTCACAGGGTGTGGTTTTTAGAGATTAAATCAAGTTTAAGAGGTTTGCCTATTTTTTTTTTAAATTGATGTTGTCTTATTTTTTATCCTCTTTTTTTAACTTTAGTTTTGTTATTTTTTTATTTAATTATACTGGGTTAGCTCTCAATTTTTTTTTCTTATATTTCACTCCTATAATTTTTTAATTTATAAATAATCTATCACATTATAAATAATTTTCAGTTTTACCTCCCGTGATTTTTTAATCTTTCAAGTTTGGTCACAATTCTTTTAATTGCATTTTTTTTTATCGTGATAATTGTTTTTTTAGATTTCATCCTCTTCAGTTTTTTTTAGTCATAATTTAGCCCATTCTTTTTTTATTGATTTTTTTGCAAGTTTTTTATTAATAGTTTTTTCAATAATTTCGTCTTTCAAAATTAAATTGGATGATATTTAAACTTTTTGATTGATCTCGAGTGTATAATTTAATAAATTACAAGTTTTGTAGAATAAATTAGATTTAGAAGATTCAACCAGGTATGCTTGCCTCCCTTTTATGCTGGTGTTTTCTTTTTTTAATTTGGAAGTTTGATTTTTTTTTCTGGTTTTTCTTTAATAAGCTAGTATTTGTTTGTTTTATAATTTGAATAGGCTAAAGTGTGGTTTTCGTTTTTTTTTTAATATTTAAATTTTTAATTTAACCATTGATTTTGGGACTTAAATTTTTTTTATCCTATCATTTTTTACATAAAAAAAATATTTAGCCTGTGGCAATATATGGGCAACATGTCTAGGTAAGATCTAAAACTCAAGACGATGGAAAGAGCATTTTTTAAGTCGTAATTTATTCGGTTATTTTCCTTTTGGGTTGATGATTAAAGGTATTTTCAGCAAAAAGCTACTTGCTCTTGTTATATAAAAAAATATCCTCTTTTTTTTTTAACTGGTTAGCTAAGCAATCATAATAATCCTTAAGTTAAATCTAATTTGGTAAAAAGTAAAGGTACAATGTAGAGTGTTTTTTACTTGAAAATATATTTAAAAATAATAAATTTTTTATATTAATAAATAAAAATCATAAAAAAACTAAAAAATATTAATTTAATGCATCTTAAAATATTTTTTAAAAACACCCAAAATACAATTCCAAACCCAAAAAACAAATGGTGATTTAACCATAGAGTTGCCAAATGGACTTTCAGTCTACCACATCGTCCATGTAGAAAACATAGCACGTGTTCATTTCATAGTTATCAGACCTAGGTTGGGTTGGTGGGTTGACTTAGGATCTTGACTGATTCTAAAAGTGATAAAAAAAGAGCTTAAAATTGACCTATGACCCTATAGAAACCTATTTTTTTAGAAAAATTGAATCTTTGATTTAACTTACATTTTTTTATACGCAAAACAAAAATTACATTTTTCTTAACAAAAAGAAAAATTAAATCAATGAATAGCAAAAACATAGTCGTTGCCTCACGTGTATCGGTGGCAATCAAATGTTTTCCTCCTACTCAGTCTTTTTCTATTGGTTATTATCTTGTATCAAATTTCACTATATAAATACTATAAAAAACTTTTATTTTTTTAATATGAGATTGAAAATCTATTATTATATGTACTCTAAGTTCACAATAAAAAAATATTGTTTTCTAATGTGGAATAGGAAATATTTCTTATTTAAATATTTTAACTTAAAATAAGAATACAATAGATGTTCAATATGGGATAAAAAACATTTTAAAATAGTTTCTTAAATTTGTTTATTTATAACATGTATAGCATACATTCACATAAATTGTTTCTTAATTTTTTTTTATGTTGGATATTAAAACCTCAATTTTTAATTTTTTTTTAGATTGACTTAGATCAATTTATGTGACTTAAGACCCGATTCCTTAATTGGGTCAAACCTTGTGCCTAATCTGATAACTTGCCTTAAAAAAATTTCTCCTTGTATATTTGTCAATACTCTATCTTTGCTCTCAAACTTTATTTTTCTTCTATGTTTCTTTTATATCTACAAAAATGTTTCAATTCTCCCCTTGATTTTGAAATGGTTAACCAACTAACTTTTTTTTCATGTTTTTCTTTCTGTTTGTTTTCATTCTCCCCTCCCACATCCGCATAAATATTATAATAGCTAACATAACACTTCAAAAAACTTCAAGAAAAATTACATTAAATTTACATAGTATAACAATGAAACAGCTAGTTATTTGATACAAACTTCGCTTCAGGCCAAATTTTGTTTTTCAACAATAAAATATCGAATATGTAGGCTTTTTTAATATATTTGTTTACATAAAAAAAATCTTAAGGTCAAATTAAAAAGTATATACACATATTTAGTTAAATAAATCAATAATTATTTATGTTAATAAAAAAATCATTAACAATAACTAAAGATGTAATTAAAAAAATCAAGAGACGAATGTAGATTAAAATATTTAATCTCGCAACACATGTTATTTATCTGGTTGTGTTCAATGACTCTTATATTAAAATTCATTTTAATTTTATCAAATTGTAGTACAAGTAGACACACATTAAATTAATTGAATAAAATTAAAGTGAAAAAAATATCACACAAAATTGCACTTATTAGAACAACTATCAAAAAATAAATATTTTTTATTTTTAAAAATAAAGTATATTAATGTGCGTGCATGTATATAGATGAATTAAAATAATTTAAAAAAAAACTAAACAGATACAAAATATTTTTTAAACAAGTACTATTTAAGAAATACTAAATAAAAAAACAAGAGAGAAGGGGTATTATTTTAAACATTATTTTTTTAAAAATATTAAACAAAAATATGTAAAAAGAAAATTATTTTTTAAAAAAGTAAAATTAGGGGGAAAAACAAAAAAAAAAAAGTTAGGGGTTGTTGGCCTTCACAAGTCAAACCAACATACCTAGTCCATTTTGAAAGAGTTCACGCAGGTTGGCCTTTGTTTTTTAAAAAATTATTAATGGGACAAACAACATGATGTTCATTTCAGATGTTTTTGAAAAAAAAATCAAAACGATGTGTCATATGCTTTCCCCTATATTACACGCATTGTTATGGCCAGAAAATCAAGGTTTATGGTTTTTTTTTACTTATAAATCCATTTTTCAATCCTTTTTCTACCAAAGACATCTAAAAATATCATAAAAACCTTGACAAACTCATCAATGACCTTAAGCAACCTAAAAAACTACACAAAACCTTTAAAACACAAATCTTGTCTGGTTTGTATATGGTGTTTTAGGCAATTTCAATGTGAAAAATCACCCAATTGAAGCTCTCGTCGCAAATAGAACCGACGATACCAATATCAATTATGTTTGGTGGTTGGAATCAACATCTACATCGACTCTCTCTCTCTGCCATCATAGTCCGATGATCTCACTCTTCTCTCTAATACATGGATTAGAAAATAATAGAATTGAACTTCTGTACACAAACCAAACTGCGGTAAAATTAAAGGATCAAATAGGTATAACCTGCAAAGTTTGAGAACTAAATTGAACTCTTAATGAAAACTTTGAACTCACTGTCCATTTTTAGCTCCTTTTCCACACCGATTCTCATTATTTTTTAACTTTGTCCTTGGTCAGTAAATTCAAGCCATTTGTCATTTAATACAAACATAAAAGGATGTAATCGTATAAATATAAAGTTTGAGGATCAAATTAAAAAAAATAAATCCAAAATAAAATGTGAGGAGATGAATAATGTTTTTTCTACAATAAAACACCCACATATTTTAGTGTTTTTTTTTATAGTTATAATAATAATATAACAGGAATAATATTAAAAAACTAAGAAATACATAAGCACGGCATCCATGAAACCTAACACCTATAAAATTCACATAATTTTGCACATTTATTAACTGTGAGAAACTCTAAAAGGCTAGGGCATTCTACTTAACGATTCACATGAAATATCCATTTCGCCATTTCAAGTCAAGATCAATAAACTAGTTACCAAGGGCAATTCGATAATTACATAGTTGTTCATTGGACATTGTCAAATTTAAAAGTCGCAATTAAGTATTTTTACTTTTATAACACCCGGTGAAATGACTTTAATACCTTTAGATTTATTTTTTTAAAAGCCAGCATGTAAGGGTATTTTTGTATTCTTATTTTATTTTTTTCAAACGCAACAAAATAACTTAAACACCCTTAAAGTAGAGTTTAATTTAATCTACATCCACATGTATATTTATCTTTTTAATTCCCATACAGCATGGTGTGATGGATAAAACTATTTTATGGCTCGATGACCCTTTCTTATTATTTTGACACTGCAAACTTTTAAGACAATTATTTAATTTGTTTTTTTAGATTTAATTTATTTTTTATTACTATTTATTTTATTTGAAATAGTTTATAAAATTAATTTTATTTTTAATTTCATCATTTTTCATTGTTTTTACATGTTGAATTTGGTTCCTATTTTTCTAATTGTTATTTGTTTTGTTTGAATTAATTTTCACGGTTGAATTTTTTTCAATGATTTTGTCCTCCAATTTTTTCCTTTGCCAAATCTGGTTCCTATTCATTTGATTGTTATTTATTTTATTTTGATGAATTTTTTAAATTAATATTTTTTTTCTAGTTTCATCATTTAAAATTAAATTGGTTGGGAATTTAGTTTATTGATTGAGTTTGTGTCTGTAATTTTACTGGTTGTAGGTTTGAGGAATTAACCTGAATTTAGAAGATTTAAAAGGGTTTTGCTTGTTTTTTTTTTTTTAAATATTTCATACAAAAAAACCATCATTCGCTATATAGTTGTGTAATTAAATGGAAAATAATCTTTGGGATAAAAAATTTATTGAATTTAATGATGTGCTTGATTTGTGTCGTGAGTTTGGTTGGTTGACTCGAGTTCATTAATTTTTTTTAATTGAGCGTTGCTTTTTATGAATTGTATCCTTCAACATTGAGTTAATTGATGATTTAACTTTTCAATTTGGTTTTTGCAAGATCATCCATGCTGGTTTCGCTGGTAAACCCAGGTTGACTTATATAAATTCAATATGTTTTCATCTCAACATCAGACAAAAATATTATTAAGTATGCAACTAATTTTGAATTCATGGTTAAAATCTATTTGTTTTTTCAAAAAATACGTTAGTGATATTTATAATTTTTTTATGGTGTTCGAGAATTCTTTTGCTTTAACCTTTGTTATAGTGCAAACCAATTCTTAAATAAATAATTTATTATAAGAAACAAAATTTTTAGACATAACCATGTTAAAAGATAAAATATATCTATCTATGTATATCTATTTACTTTTTGAGTTTATATTTTAGTTATTTTCAATACTTTTTTATGTTTTACTTAGCACAAAAAATCATATAATTAAATAAAAAAATTACTAAAAAAACAAAGTTATTAAAATAAGTTATTATATGAAATTAAATATTTTAATCTATATTTATTTCTTGGTTTTTTTCAGTTCAGTCTTTACTTATTATTTTTTTAATATTTATTGATATGTACAAGTTTTTTAATTTTTTATGACTAAAAATACTTTAAAAAACTTATATATTTTGTTTTTAAAAAATTAAATTATTTCCATCGCGGGTCAAATAATTAGTCATATTTCTAA
>Ga0325403_1002346_pt1 | contig 16659 bp, 6 predicted proteins | sample PopdelMetagenome_19_FD_205665 | JGI IMG/M metagenome (GOLD analysis project Ga0325403, IMG submission 205665) | Populus deltoides microbial communities from Bellville, Georgia, United States - Xylem-PdKOR-R4 | ecosystem: Host-associated > Plants > Phyllosphere > Stem > Wood/Secondary xylem...
AAGATTGGATAGGTACCTTGGTTGCACCAGATTTCAATAATCCTACATCACCCGAAAATCTTCTCACCAACCATCCACGAATAACTGCAGCATAGCACAGACATCATGAATAATTGACAGAGAATCTTATTATTTGAAGCAGAGACAGCAAAACAGGCTCAGTTTCAGCATTTTCATACGGAAAATGTAAACAATCTCTCAAGAGTTGACTGAAACCAACTGAACACAATGTCCAGGAACCCACCCAGAGATTGTACTTTGCAAACTCTGAACTCAAGCATTCAGATGAGCAAAATATCTTACTTTGCAGCACTAGACTTGCAATTCAGGAACAGAACTCAAGTTTACCTGATTGTATCATGATTGATGCTTGATGCATGTCTTTGTATTTTTTCCCGCAGATTGTGCTTTTGATATGTCTTTGTATAACAACGGCTGCTCTATGTCTTTGTTGTGAGACTGCATATTCCTTTCTGATTTTCTCTCCACGAACAACTGCATGAAGGAATGAAAAGGTCATCTTCACAAGCACTCTTTCAAATATTTTATGTTTACCTTTGCATGCATGATGATGCTTGGAAGCAAACAGAGGTTCAAACTAGAAAAGAAAGGGTAGTACATGACTGTAGAACACAAATTCCTCTTTTGAGCTCCCTGAGGTAAGCACGAGCTTGGTGCCCCCTGAAACAGCTTTGTACACGTAAAATACCATGTAGCGTGTGGTTTCTTGTATCCTCAAGCACACCAATCTGAATGGAATGTAAAAGATGAGCACAATGGTTCAACAATTATATTTAATAGTAATTAATGGTTGATATTCTACATGGTATTTATGTTAAAGAGTAATATAAAATCATTCTTAGAGCCTCACTCAACAACTTAACAACAAAGCATTCATGAGTTTGAATTTCATCTCCCCATTCTATTTAACTAAATTGCTAAATTTAAGCACAAGGTAGTGGGCTTATGCATGTTTCAAGTCCAGGGGGCTTTCATGTATTAGAGAGTAATATAAAACCACTATGAGAGCCTCGCCCAACTTGAGTTTTTGGATTGAAATGGCTTTTTTACAATTTATTCTAGGAAAAAAAAGTCCTCAAAGAAGCTATGTATAACTAACATCTGGCAGATATTTGCATGTAGGTTTTCACGTGTTTTTTGTGTGCATATGCGGATTCTCCATTTCACCTGTCCTGTTCGGAAAAATAATTTTGTGTAGCCAACTTGATACATCTCTGGCAAGATATCGAACTGATGAAGAATTGCAACCGAAATACTCAGTGGATCTTGAGAATAAGCAACACTTTCCAGCAGAAGAAAACCATATCTGATGAAAAATCATGTCAGGCAATCAGCATCCCAATAGTAAAATGAGGTACAAAATGCCACAGAATAGGACAAATTTGGAAGCTGTCACATCAAGTTAAAATAGTAATTTTCTTTACCTTCTGGCAAACTTCTGGTGTGACATTCTGGTAGGAAATCCAGACCTTGATATACGAACTACTTCAAGAACTCCACAACATCTCAGTTGCTGCAATACAAGTCCTTGCTCATACGATCCAGGAGATTGCGAGTTGTTAGGCTTTATACAACGTATGAAATGTGGTGTTGTGTTCTCTAGACGTTGCATCAATTGGAACAGTTGGCCCTATACACCGAAATGCCAGATTAATAGAATACAAGCAGAAGCTAGATTGTTATCTAGCATTAACACTCATCTGCGCTGAACAATATTAAAAGAAAAAAGCTTTCTAACAATTAGGATTCAATGATTCAGATACTGGATCATCAATGAATAATGGCTAACAAAACCCTTATCTTGCTTCAAAAATAGTGAACAAAACCTTACATCATTAGACTCAAAGGGAATCTGAGAAAACTAATCCATTGCCAATATAAACCTTAGGGCATCGCAATTTCAAATATTATATTTGGGGACAAACAACAAAAAAGCAATATACCTTAAATTTTGTTGCAACACTTAGCTTTTGTGAATCTGCTCCACCTGCTTTATATAAAGGACCGACTACAGGTTTCTCAGATTGTGTAAGCATATTGGAAGCAAATATCTGAGGGAGATGGCATGAACATGAAGAGAGAAGCTGGATAGAGTCCAAGTGTAATAAGTCTCTATTCTTCTCCAGAAATCCAGTTGTATCATAAGTCACCTGAAATTCAACACAGTAGCAGAATTAAATGAGGTAGTCTTCTGAATACCAAAGTGTTATGGCACCTACATTGTTAAATTACCATAATCTTCTAGGAAAATAAAAAAATCAGAAGCACAATCATTCAAAGCAGAGTCACACTAAGTACAAGGGATATGAAGAATGGCATTCATTAAAATAGCACCACAAATCTGTCCGTCAGTTTTGATCAGAAGGAAATGAACAGACCAATATAAACATTTTTCACAACAGAAGGAAAGCACAATGGACTATCCATTGACTAAAAGGCCAATACCTCGCCCGCATAATGGCTGACACTGAAGGCTTTGCCTCGATCTCCTCTGAAACAAGAATTAGAGTTTAAATGCTGTTTAAGCTTGTTGGCAAATGTCAAATCTGTGCCATTTGGAAAGGTGGACTCCTCATCCAGCAAAGATAATAACCCCAAAGGTTTCTGCATATAAGATAAAAGGACCACGCTGAATAAACTCAAATTTCAAAAGCAGAAGAAATTTCAGAAAAGTTCAAGTCTTCCAACTATGAAACTTACGCATTAGAGCTAATGCAGTAAACATAATTAAGAAACCATGTTTTCTGTGAATGATCATCCATATTTGTTAACTTCTTAAACAAAAAAGTCATTGTATCGGGTTTTCCATTCCTCTATTTCACAAACTAGAAAAATAAAATGAGTAATACACTGGTAACAAGAAGGGAGTCAGCTTTGGTAGCTTTTCTCGCCAGTATCTTGGAACTCTAAAAAGACATGTTCCATTTTTCTTTCCCTAACCATGTTAACAGAAATTATCCCATTTGCACCTCAATACTCTCAGTTGACTTGTAAGAAGACAGAGTAAGAAACTTGCAATTCAACATTGATGGGATTCCTATCCTTCTTAACATATGCAAAAGAGCACAGGTTGACAGATATTACTATCAGGTCTGCATATAGTCCTCAAAACATTATGTGGTGAGGATAACCAGAACATCAATTTACATGTCATATCAAGGTATATTCAACAGGCTAGAAACATTATATTGCAATAGAAGTACATATTTATAGTTCCAACACTACAAAAAAAAAAAAAAAGAGCATGAATGAAACATTCTAGTGATCAACTCTGTACCTTTTCAAAAAGATTGAGACAGTCCTGGTTATCATCAAAATCAACCTTGGTCCAGTCAATGCCATCTTGTATGTATTCCTGGTCGACAAGAACATCTTGTAAAAACACACCGCAATTGTTTGTAATACATTCTAACTGCTTAGGCTACAGAAATTTGAGAGTCTAAAGCTGTGTGTGCCATATATAGATGTTGAGACCCCGAGTAATCCAGCATAACGCTATTTAAGAATTCTTAACCTTTTTTTATTTCCAAGGAGCCAGAAGTTCTGCTTTCTAACCAACATCGAAATAGGTGCGCATTCACTATTGAATGTAAAATTTTTAGCGACCCCTCACACATTATAGCCTTGAGTTCAAATATGAAACCAGGAGTCTTGTAAGATATTTAAAGAGGCTTACCTCCTGCTCCAACTTGAATAAATGACGATTGAAGTGTTGCTGCAATCTCTCATTTGCATAATTTATGCAGAATTGCTCAAAACTATTCCTCTACAGTGACAAAGTAAATAGCATAGAATGTCATAAATGAAAACTCAACCCACAAACAAAGAGATCATCACAGTAGGATGATGACAAAACTTACTTCAAATGATTCAAATCCATAAATGTCAAGAATGCTGATGGATCTGCCAGTTCTCCTTTTACCAACTGCAAGTGATTTGTTGACTTGTTCAACAAGCCAATCAAACAAGCAAGAATAAATTGACTTGGCCAGAGCATCTCTTGTATCTATTGCCTGAAAAGTAGAAGACAAAAGTTGTTCTTAGCTGAATATTTTTTATGTAGTTCGTGGAAAAAAAGCATCCCATCAAATTTACTATTAATAAGAGCTCAAGTACAGACAGCTCATTGTGTCCATACATATCTATACATATTTTCAAATTCCATTTTCAAAAAGATAACCACCACCAGACAGACTGAAGGGCGGTTCAATAATGATGTTTTAAAAGTGAGTTTGAAAAGGATAAATGTACTTGTTTAGAACCATTACTTATGAGAAGCATGTAAATGTTGCCTTGCCATACATGTAAGTGTGTCAAATCCAACATTCAGTTGCCCCTTAAATATATAACAAAAGAAAATTTTTCACATTTTCTAACCTGTGATAAGGATAGCTTTTGGACAATTGTATCATTTCCGACTCTCATTTTGCGAGTAGATAAAGCCAGCTTAAGCTCCCCAACATTACAGCCAATCAATTTTGCAACAGTGGTTAGACCTGAACATGAAAAATGCAAACTTCAGTGCAACAATTTGTTCACAAGCTGATGGCACCATACCAATAAATTTTTTAAAAGAAAACATAGTTTCATTTGCCCCTAGAAATGAGCACAATCACTCTAAGAAGGATCAATGAAATCAAATATTAGATGCTGTTGGAACTAATACTACATAAAATAGAACATAACTGAAGTTGTATTTATTCCTCACAAATAAATAAATTAGAAAAATGAAACAAACTGCAATAGCATTATTGCAGTAACTATTGCATGTTTCGTTACTTGGGAGGTCAGCATTTTAGTTAGCATTGTCAGCCTGCTTTCATTATTGTGCTGAAATCTAATCCTTCATGACTAGATATCTGTCAAACCATCCATAACTAACAAAAATCATTCAGCTGTCGTTTATATTTAATGGTCCATGTTGATGCAGGGTGGCCTGTCAAACCAAAGCAACTCTTCTCTAGACTCACTTCTGAACATTAGTACTTTTTTTTTAAGATTATTATTTTTTCCTTCGAGGGTTTTTTTTTTTTCCGGACAGTTCCAGCTTTCCTAACATCTTGATATAGGCAAGAGGATAACTGTAATCTCAGTTTTTCTCTTTTCTTCTATAAAAACTTATAACTCTCTCCACATATATGACATAGGATAATAATATTGACAAGAACGACGAATATGATGAATTTAATATGTTAAACATCCAACACTAATGGATGTAATTCAAATTAACTTCAGCAAGAATCTTACCTTCATCTGCCAAAGGTTCAACATGATTTTCATTATCAACAATGGAAAACGAGACATTTCCTAACCACAGTACTGCAGCAAGCATTGCAAATACACTCTCTTGGTCTTCCTTACTGACATGAACAATATCCAGAGCTTCCTGAAAGTTGTTAGAGCCATAAGCAAGTTGATATGCGAAAAATATAATCTCAACATAGGAGAAGTGAAAGAATTGAAAAATAAATGCAACTACGCAGGAAAATGGGAAGCCAAAAACGAACCGTAACACCACGGAAGCGTTCAGCGTCATCGACACCAGTAATTGTGTAGCAATTGCTCTGTCTCAAATATTTGTATTCACTTGCAATCTTCAAGCTTATTTTCTCTGTGCTCATAAAAGAAACAGCAGAAAAGGTCAAGGAACAAGAAAAGGAATTATTGCATAACAAACGATGAGTAATAAACTGGGAAAAATACCATAGATAACAAAGCTTGCTGGAAATCATCATCACTATTATCATAATTATTAAGATTTATTTGCTATTGTTACATAGGGATGTATCGATATGTCAGAATAATTTTTTAAAAGAAAACAAACTTGGTGTGATCTTAATATATGCATCAAGTTTTTAACACATTGAGAAAAATACATGGTAGTACATACCTCTAAGTTTAGGTGAAGCCCCGGCACAAAGCTGATAAAATATATGATATGACCTCTCACCCTCCATGCATTGGACGACTCTGGACTGTTTATTTAATAGATTAAATTGGCAGCTCATAGCAAAACTGAAGCAGGCAATATCCAACAGGGGAATGGAAAAATACCTTTTCAAGTAAAACTGTTCACCAAACAGGACCAAAATGTAGAATCATAACTCAAAGTCAGTTACAAAATTTCCAAAAAGTGAACCAGAAAGTATATTCAATGCCATTAAAGGACATCAGTAGTTCAAGCAATCTTACATGTTTGAATTTTGGCACCTGATATTTTTCCAGTTTCACTAAAGTGGATTTCAATCAACTTTCCCTGCAACATGTCCAGCCAGAATATTGATAATTAAAACTTAATTCTGGATGATAGTCGTGCCGTCATCTCACAATACCAGTTGTTTAACCTAAAGCGTAAAGAATACTAAGATGTTCACACAAAGAACATGGAGCTTACAAAGCGACTTGAGTTGTCATTCCTCAATGTCTTTGCATTACCAAAAGCTTCTAGAATAGGATTCGTTTTCAATATTTCATATTCTATCCCACTACCACCACCAAGAGCAGCCAGATATTGCATAGCTATCTTCGCTGTCTCTGTTTTTCCTGCTCCACTTTCACCACTGGGCAATAAATGAAATCAAACTCAGATGTGTGCATGGTAATAAAAACACTATTAACTTGTGCTTCTTTGGTCTATCATGTTATGTGCCATTTATTGGATGGTATGCATGGGTACTTTATCATTTATCATTTTGAGTAAGTGATGAACTGGTTAAAAGAACACAAAAGGGAGGCACATGCTTGCACATCAGAGAACCATGAGAGGGAAAACCATCCAAAAACTAACAATCTAAATCATCAAAATCTGAAACACAAAAGATAAATAAAAGGGAGAAGTACATGACCAAGTGGAGTTCGAAGAAAGAAAAAATTTCTTACTTGAATATACTTCATCTGATAGCGTCAGCCACTCAAATATACATAACCAAGAGAAAAGGTCAAAAAAGGAGAGAGGACTTCGCATACGCAAAGCAGACAGAGGAAGAATTAAGTCCATAAGCAGACCCATAAGGCTAGGTTATTAAAATTTCTACCCATTTTTTTAGTGGAATGACTATTTCTAACACATTGAGATGCAAGGAAGTTGTCATATTTAAAGTTCATTATGTTCTCCAGTAGCTTCATACTCATTTCCACATAAATAATGAGATTATATATCTCAAGATGACATTTCCAGATGAAAATCCACCAAACTTTTGACATGAACATTGACACTGTTTTGCAAACTTCAAATGGATAGGAGTCTGAACAATGCATGGTTTCAAATCGTCATATAAACTATCTATAAAATGCCACATTGTGAGTTCCTAGTCAAACTTCCTAGAAGAATGCACGCCACATTGTGAGTTCCTATTCAAACTTCCTAGAAGAATGCAATGTGATGAACAATTTAGTTGAGATAGAAAGTGTTGAGCAAGTAACTGAAGCTGAAGAAGTGAATAAAAAAAAACAGAGAGGGAGAGAGAGAGAGAGAGAGAGCGAGCTTAATTTCTTGTACTTTACTAACCTTATAATGATAGATTGATTTACTTCATCTGGATAAAGGGGAAAAAAGGAATAAGAATTCCACGGAAATATGACAGATTTCGGAAGTTCACAAACAAACTGAAACTATAAATCTTTCAAAATATATGAAAAATTAAACCACCTCGTATCATTTCCCGGATGGCCGTGTCTGTAATGGCATACACATGTGGGCTCTCCATAGATTTATTCTTATATGCTTCAATGTAATTATTTCCATATAAAGGAACTTCCTTGAAAGGATTGATGGCAACCAAAACTGGCCCTGCTTTTGTCTAAATTGCAATCAAAGAATTACGGGAAATTGGTATTTTATTAGCTGATTCCAAACTAAATATAATACTGATACAAACACTTACATAAATCATATCACGGTTGTATCTATACTGAAGATTGTACAGCACTGATGGCTCATTTAAGTAACTAAGTTGCATGAGATCATCTACACCATCAAGGATATCAGGATTTGCTGGAACAAGACTCTCAGTTTTCACCTTTAAAACCTATAATTTGAAACGCAAGTCAATTTTAAACATATCCCCAACTATTTATTCCACAAAACACCTTCAAAGATTAATTTTACTTACTTTTCCATCAGGAGGGGAAATGACAGACTCGGTCCCTGAAGTTGATAAAATCTTTCCCAGCTCCCAATCCCCATTTGAAAGTTGAAACCAAGATTGAAGTTTCTGAAACAGTAAACTTAAACATAGGTAACAAGATTGATGAGTTGAAAGCTAATTAATCAACTTAAATCCTAATGGCTTCAGCATAATTTAGTAACAACCTCAATGTTACTATGCATCCTCTGCTGCAAAAGATTGGGCATAATCATAACAAAAACTAATCCCATTCATGCACAATACCTTTTTTGCAGCATAGGAACTGGTGTCAGCCCACCTGCGCTCCCTGTGAAATGTTGATACCAAGGGCAAAGGTGTGGGCACAGTATCCAAATCTTCATCACCCACAGAAGGTCTTTGTTCAACCAAGATGGCAGCTCGACTGTAAGGTGAATCCTCATTGACATCATTGCCAACACTATCCTCAGCTCCCTCGACAAGACCATTCTCTAGATCATTTTTTTCAGGAACACTCAAACAGGCTGTATTGCTATTTACCAAATTTCCGTTTTCTGATTGTTCTGATGTCGGCGAACCAACAAACCTAAAATCAACTGGCAACGATTTGATCGACTGGAAAGAAGGCAAGACCTGAGATTTTTTCTGCAGCATTTTCTCTGATCCTGACGATTGAGCTCCCACAGATGCAATGAGATAAAAGAACAATTAAAAAGGTAACTTTTTAGCTTTTCACTCTAAAAAAAAAGTCATATCACGAGACCCCACTTTGAACTTATTTGGTTACAGCTTAATGGAGGGGACCGTAGTTTTAGAAACCGACCCTAGTGCTCCCTCGATACTTAGTCACCACCATTGACAAGCTCAACACCTTAAGAATCTATTCAAGTACTTCGAAAGAAAAATCAAAATGAACCTTCCCTATCAGACACTTCTCACAAATCCCGAATTTAAAAATGGCTAATTTTTCATCTCTCACTGATCTTCAAATTCACCCCCAATCTTCAAACTCCAATTACTTGAAAACTCTTCTAGTTTCTGCAAACATTAAGCAACGTAACTAACTTTTACACCTTCCTTAACAAAAAAATTCACTTAAAAGGTTAAATCATATCTAAAAACAAAACAAAAAAAATTGTAAGACTTGACTTTTCTATGCTTTTAAGCAAGGTAACAAAATTTTAAAATATAATCAAAGTAATTAAAGAATGAGGACTTTGAGCTGTGAAGTTTGAATCTTTCTCCACTAGAGACCAAAAACAAAATAATAACCAAATCAAAGAACCCAGGTTTTCTCCATTTTCCTTCATTTTCTTCTACTTTCTCAAGAACCAAATAAAGTTTAAACACTTGAAAGCAAACAAAATGAGCTGAATCATAACCGATCTAATATGAAACTCGCATTTTCAACACTCATCAACATTAAAAGTTAAGAAAAGAAACAAGAAAAGAAAATTCAACTCCGAACTTAACAATTTAAAGAGAGAGAGATAGAGAGAGAGAGAGAGAGAGAGAAAAAAGCTTCTCTTCACATACCTTGACAAAGTCTACAATGGGCTTTGCAGAGAATCAAAAACCCTTCTCAGTAAAGCAAATTAATTCAGAGCTGGAAGGTCGATCTCAAGAAAAAGCCTCACTAAATCAAGAAAAAAAAAGTGAAGTTGAAACAATGAAAAATGAAGCTCTCTTTTTCTGTAAAAAAGAAGAAGAAAAGGCTAACAGCGCAACAGCTCAAAAGCGGCGGCGGCAGCAACTATTGCTAGAGAGCGGTGGCGTGTCGTTTGGATTGCGAAAAGGTGAGGGAAAATTGGAATGAGAGGCAGAAGCAGGCAGGCTTGTGGAGAAGAAGCTGTTTTTTCTCTGCTTCACAAATAAAATAAAAACAATAAAGAGAAGGAAAGAAAGCTCTCTTTCTCTTTATTTTTCTTTCTGTTTTTAAAATTTTTATTTGATGTTTGAATTTTTGTAATTTTTTACGTACCAAACGAATTTAAGAGGTAGATCTTTAACGGCTCAGGTCGGTTCTTAAATTATCATTTTACCCTCCACTTTTTCATTATTACTGCCACGGGCGTTTTCTTTTGGCTTTTGAATTATGATTTATTTCAATTTAATTTTAGTTTTTAATATTATGATACAGACTTACAGAGTATTTTTTAAAAATATATATTTTATTTAAAAATAAAATAAAATAAAAATATCAAAATATTTAAAAAATATATTTTTTATATCAACATCTCAAAACCATTAAAAAATTAAAAAATATTAATTTGATATTTTTAAAAAATAATTTAAAAACAAAAGTTATTACACTCACAAATACTTCAATCTATCAATTAATATAAGTTGCTCCTTAATTTAAAATTAATTTTATTTTTTAAAATTTAATTAAAAACAAATTATTTGTTTCACAAGGAGAGTGAATTCTTAATTTTTTTAAACTGGATTGAAATTTAAAATTAATATTTAAGAAAATTAGGAGGGAGCAAAATCAACATTGTAATACCAACTACTTCAAATTTGATTGATGCTTATTTTTTAGAAAAAAAAATAACTAAAAAGATATTTTTTTAAGAAATTAGAACACAATATATTATTATTCGCAGATAAAAAAACTTACAATCAAAGTCATTAACCACACTTAATAATAAGTACAAATCGAGTGTATTTGAAATTATTGCGGAAATTATTTTTTTAAAGTAGTTTTTAATTATAAATATATTAAAATAATATTTTTATTTTTTTTAATTTTAATATCAACACATTAAAATAATAAAAATAATATTATAAAATTAATAAAAAAATCAAAAATATAATTTAATCGTATAAATAAACAAACATTCTCCACGTGAACTTGATTCAACTAAATATTTAAAGTAGAGACGATAATGCTTTGAAATAAGTTTTTTATAAAATATATCAGAAAAAATAACTATTATTTTTTTTAATTTTAATTCTTAATAATTTTTTAAATTGTTCGGTATGTTTGAAGTGATTACAGGTGAGGTTGTGGTTTTCAGCTAATTAATTTCTAAATCAATTTGACCACTCGGCCATGCTGGACAAAAACAAGGCCACCACCGACTAGGAGAAAAAAAAAACAATAACAAATCATTCAACGAGGATTTATTTCTTTTCTATTTTTTTATTTATTTATTTATTTTTTTTTTTTTGGCGATCTTTCTGATAATGCTGCTGCATCTTTTGGCAAGAATATCCTCAGTTCCTCCCACTTGGTTGGAACAAGTCATACATAGCAATTGTTGCCACCGCCTTCATTAATAATGTTCTCTATTTACACCAGAAGAAGTATAGCTCGGTCAACTTATAGCATATGTATTACTTATTTAAGTTTTATAAATTTTAAAATTATTTAAAGTTTATATAGTTATTAATTTCAGGATTCTTGGGATTAATCGAGGTACGCGTAAGCTGACTTGACCACTCATATTAATAAAAAAAGTTTAAAAATAAAATAACGTTTCTTATTTAGTAATTTAGTATAGCCTGCCTGGACCAATTTGAATTTAAATATTTTTTGTAATATTTATTTGTCACTTGATTAAATCCCTCCACAAAATTGCTGGTTAATAAGAACATGAATTAAAATATTTCAAAAAAAAATAAAATTATTGTTTACATAATCTTTTCATAAGAATATCCGGTTAGTGGAAACTAAATGATTGAATGTGTATTAGTCAACACCTAGACGCCATTATTTTAAATGTCATCCTGTCCCACTTGACCCTGTAAAATGGCGGAAAAAATCCCCACTATCTTGTATTTTTTATCCCGATATACATTAAATGACAGATTTTTAAAATATTATGACTGTATTTATTTTTGTATTTTAAAAATATTATTAAAAAATTTATTTTTTTATTTTTTATCAATTTTTTTTAGTATTTTTAAGTCATTTTAATATATTTATATTAAAAATACAATTTTTAAAAATATTATTTTCATATATTTTTAAATAAAAATTATTTTACAAAAACAATGCTATTATAATTTTGTATATTTTATACATAAAAGATGACAAAAAAAGAGGATACGGGGGTGATTATGTCAATTAGCAATGAGGAAATTGAGGGCAGATGGATTTGAGTGCACGAATCAGCAAATATTGGAGGGAGCAAAAACTAATGTGTTGTTTTGAATATGGCCGTTAGATTGGAGTCAGACGGTCATAAGTGGCAGAAACGTGAGATTCGAGAGAAGGAGCTTATGACACGTGGACTTTTATTAAGAGGGCGGCAAATGTTGACTGGGGTGACTGGTGTTGATGTTTAAGCTGTTTTTGTCATGTATTAAAATATTTTTTTCATACAATTTATAATTTATTTTTAATATTATTATATTAAGATTATCTAAAAATATAAAAAAATATTTTTAAATAAATAAAAAATTATTTAAAAAAAAAACATAATTCTAAACTGCCTATATCCAAGTTGTAGATTTCGTTTAATTATGATTTAACTGTGAGGGTGATTTTTTAAAAATATTTTTTGATTTGAAATGTTATGAAATAATATTTTTATTTTTGAAATTTATTTTTAAAATTACTATTTTAAAATAATATAAAATAAAAAGAAACAAATAAATTCAAAATAAAAATAATTTTTTTAAAATTTCTCTAAAAATATTTTTAAAATATAAAAAAACTGGATTCTTTTGATTATCATTTTAATATGATTTTCAGAACGAAAATGAGATTAGTGGACCCCACCCTGACACAGCTTGGACAGGCTAATAACGACCCTTTGTTTTTCTTTTACGTTTTTCGAAAATAAAAATAGTCTGACACTTTGCAGTGTTACTGTATGCATTGCATGGAAAGAAATTGAAAATTTTGGTGGTTTTAATATTATTTTATCGTGGTGGCTTCTTGTCGAGGAACGGAAGTAAACACCAACTTCCTAGTAATTTTTTACTAGAAAAGCCATAAAAACTTTACTTGATTTAGGCTTTTTCACATTTCTGTGTCTTGGGCTTGAACGTTAACCTTATTTCTTCTATATTTGATGATGAGCTTCTGATATTTAAATTAGAAAATTATAGAATGGAAATAATATTAAAAAAAAAAGAATGAGAATAAAAAGTATACAGATAATATGTTGCCATTGTTGTTAATGGTCGATGATCCTCCATCCATGTGACGTGAGATATTTATATAACTCAATCATATGAGCTTATTTTAGGAGCGTGGAATAATGATTGTAAACACTTGTAGATGTCATACTAAAATGAGGGTTAGACACCATAACCGTTATTAAAAAGATGAGAGTTTGCATGTGATTAATTATAGAGGTTTTTTTTTTTGGAATACAAATTGGCGAGAGATTGTTATTAACGAGAGAGATGAACATACTGACAATTTATGCATAAACATAGAAAAGTATGGCGACATAATGACTTTCTTAGAGGTAGAAACTCTATATTATGATGTGTGATAGTCGCTAGGTTTCTTGGAAATTTGTATGAAATTGGCCCTACGGTGGTTAAGACGAGTCCCAAAACACAATCTATTATTGAGGGTCTAAATAACAAAGCTATGCTAAAACATGGATAAACCCCTTAATGTTTAGGCTAGCTGAAATAACAAGGCTATGCTAAAACATGGATAAACCCCTTCTCCATTCTTTAGATTGTCTTTCAAGCAAATCTCAAAGTAGCCTCCCAATTATATATTGGTTCTAGATTGAGTTATTAAACAATTATTATTTTTAATGGAGTCCTTCCATCCACATCTCTCAATAAATGTTATTCAAATTACGCATAAACAATATTATTTTATATGATGTTTTTCTCTTATTATTAATCATTTATAAGGAATTTAGATGAAAAGCATAAATGAGAGGTTTCAAAAACTTTAAAAATTAATGTAATGTAGTGATATATAACACTTGATTGAGATCTAGGTTAAGGGTTTCTTCACCTTTATTGATTGGCCAATCACAACATTTTGTTTTTTATTTGTTTATTAAAATCCTTCATCCATACATGAAAAATTAAATAATGTTGGTTATTGTATTTTGTTTTTGGATTAGGGTGAGAAATTTTATGGCAGAAATATCACTTCTCTAAATGTAAAAATAATAACAAAAAAAAAGCAATATGGTGATCCCCCTTGTTTTCTTAGTATTTGATAGTGTGGTTCAATTATATTTTTAATTTTTTTAACTTTAAATTATTTTTTATATATTTTTGGATCATTTTAATGTGTTGATATCAAAAATATATTTTAATAAATAAATAAATTATATTTTAATATATAAAAAAAAACACTTTAAAAACTAACTTTCGTTGTACTCTACATCACTCAATAATATAACATGCATCTTGTCATGGAAGAACGAAAGTGTATATATATGTCTTGGGAGTAAGAATTGATACAAGAGTTGATGCATTAAAATAGATATCTTCTTGCATCACCTTAGTTTGTTTTCAAAAGAACCATAATTTAATTTTTTTTTATCAAATTAAGACTTGAATAAGAAAAATATAATCTTGGATCGTAAAAATTTGAACCAAAATACAATGATTATTAAAAAAAAACAAGAATAAGGTATTTTTAGATTATGAAAACAATTCTTAGTCCAAATTTTACTCATTTCACGCGAGCAAGCATGGTAATTCACATTTATTGGAATAATTAGTTAGACCAAATGATCTAAACACCTCTAATAACAAATAAAGCCAATATATATTCTTTGCTCACACGAAATGATCTAAGAATATTATTATCTTTGCCATGAAAGGAAAAGAAGGTAAAGGTGCATGAAAGAAAAACTGATCGTTTAGAATAAAAATTATTATATCGCATATTCAAGAAGTGGATGATTAATTATTGTTATTCAATAACATCTACACATTTTTCATTGTTTGTAAATGTTTTTTAAGAATATTCATGTAACTAAAATTTAATGTATTAAACATATTTATTTATTTTTAATCTCAGTATTGAGAAAGTCCATGAAAATGAGCAAATGAATATGACTATTCACCCGCTATGCTTTAAGTTTAACAACTTTTTTTTTAATCCATTTTTTTTTTTTAAATATACAATGATGCAAATAGATATGCATAAAAAAATGACTGAATAAAATTTAAAGAAACAATAAAAAGAATTATGAAGGGTTATAAAAAAAAATGCTTGTTGAGATTTGAAATTTTATTCAAAAACAAAATAAAAATTGAATGGTATTTAATAAAATAGTATTGAAAAAATAAATAATTTATTATAACTAAAATTAAAGTCTGCCCCACCCATTTTGATATAAAAAAACTCATTTTAAACTATTGTTTAACCTGAAAACACTTAGAAAATATCTCATAAACCTCAAAAAACCTATATCTAATCTTAAATGAACCTTTAATTAGCTAAAAAATTAAAAAGTCACTTAGATTAAAAAAAATCTCTTGCCTTGATCTATTTTTATTTTTTGACAATATAAAGGTAAAATAACACCATAATAGAACTCATTTTAAACTCATTCACATCGAGAATAACTTCTTTTATTACTAGAATACAACCAACAAATTACTTTCTCTTTTCTATCTATTTTTCGATGAGTTTCTCTCTTCTAATAAACACAAGAACTAAAACATGAAGAAAATAAAGTTTTATACCGAAATATAAAATGTCAAAACTAAAGTGAGCATGGGAGAAGTGAATGGAGAATACATGAACAAAAGTAAAGTTTTTCGCGTGAATTCTATAAATTTGTTTTGGCTTTCAATATGGTTTTTTTTTCCTTTTAATTATATCTTTATATACCAGTTCAAACACTATCCCATCAAATTAGCCTCAAATAAAGTTCAAAAATTTGATCACAACCTTTAATTATCAAGAATATATAAATATAAAAGACAACCAACCTAAAAAAAACACCATAAACAACACATGTAAGGATAAAATAAAAAAATGTTTAATGAAAACAAAATAGCATAGTGGTGGTGATATAGTAAAACACTAGGTAGGAGGCCACAACACGCCACATATCGATCCAACGTTTTTCAAATATAAAATGGGATTTAAAGCCACACTAGTGTTCCTAAAAAAAGGTAATTGAATCGATCAAGTTTAATAAATTTGACTAATTCAAATAATATGAACAAAAAAAATACAATGATAATAAATAAACTCATAAAAAAATTTAACAACCTAAAAAACCCAAAAAAAACTTGACTAAAGCCTATCAAGTTTAACATGCCCAACTTGCGAGGTAGTGATACCGAGGTAACTCTGTTAAAGGCAAACAAAATAAAAATATGAAGCTCAATTATCAAACAACCAAATGTTGAAGGGTGGAAATAAAAAAAGTTACGAGTCAACTCGGGTTAACCTACTAACCCCATGACCATGAACAAATGATTGAGATAACCCCATAAAAAAAGATATTAAAAAAAAAAATTATGGAGATCAATTTTTATTAAATCAAATGTTGAAAGATGAGATGAAAATTATTAAAAAAAAAACCAAAGTCAACCTGTGTTAACCTTCAAAACTTATGACCTTAATCATAAGCAC
>Ga0325403_1002347_pt1 | contig 16658 bp, 7 predicted proteins | sample PopdelMetagenome_19_FD_205665 | JGI IMG/M metagenome (GOLD analysis project Ga0325403, IMG submission 205665) | Populus deltoides microbial communities from Bellville, Georgia, United States - Xylem-PdKOR-R4 | ecosystem: Host-associated > Plants > Phyllosphere > Stem > Wood/Secondary xylem...
ATGGAGTCTGCACTCGAGGAGAAGCAAAGTGAGATCAAAATGCTAAGAGAGACGAACAAAGGTGCAGAGAAAGAAACTCTTCAAATGGAAGTACTTAGAGAAAGTCTGAAACAAAAGGAAGCTGAAATTGAGGATTTGAAGCACCGTCTTGACTACCCAGCTAAGATATGGTCAGTCAGCACAGATGACCCATCGAGCCCACCTGTAAACGGGACTGTGACCTTGAATATGATAAGCGAGAATAAGATAGAGGCTGGAAAGAGTGAAGAAGAGGTTCTGTTGCAAGAATCTGCAAATGATAGTAATGGTTTGAATTCAACAAGGGGTAACGAAGGCAACACTACATCCATTAATCAAGAACAGGGGGGTGATACTGCCACAGTTGAAAATGCAAGTGAAAGCAAGGTAGCAATTCTTGACAGGATAGAAGAGCCCAGAGGAGAGCAGTTGCAGATTCTTGAAGGGTCTAGAAATGGAAGAGCCATTGGAATTAATGATGATCAAGTGTACAAAAGTGAAAGTTCTCAAGAGAAGGGCACTTCTGGTTCGGGAGAGGAAAATAATGTTTCAAATGCAACCGAGTCGAACGTGAGCAGGATTAGAAGAGTATCAAAAATTGCAGATGCAGATAATGACGAGAAATCAATGGATGGTGAAAAGCATAAAGTTACCCGAGATGGGATGCTGGAACTCGAAAATGTTCAGGAGGCAGAAGGTCATCAAGAAACTTTTAGGGGTGGTGTGAAGTTGAAAATGATGGACAACTCCAGAAATACAAGGAAGGAGAAATACCGCCATGCTAGCAGAGTAAGAGGAAAGAGAGGGGAAATGGGTACCAGGAATAGGCTGCTGGAGATTAGAAATCATGAAAACAATGGGGCTGAGAAGATGAGAAGTAGGAAGTCTCCTACTGATGATCAAGGAAGACTGATAGACAGAGAAGAGGGAAGAGCGTCCAATGATGGAAAAACAGAAGAAATAAGAAAGGCAGTGGATTCTTCTGATGGCAAAACAATGGAGCATCAAAACCATGAAGACTCTAAAGATCTGCAAAACAAACTGGGGAAAGATGGTACAAATCACCAGATGAGTGAAGACCATGAGACATTGAAAAGGCTCCGGATAGCTCATGACAGCAAAGAGCTGACAAATGGAAGCCTTGATGGCCAGCCTGGTAACATCAGAAGCAATGACAGGAAACAGAGCCTGGATAAAGGCCAACAACATGAAGATCGACAACAAGCCAGTGGCACGCAAGAAAGCAGAAACAGCAGCATTATGAACAACAAAGAAAACAGTAATGAACAAGTGAAACTAATCAGAAACCATGAAAAGCAAGAACAAACAGAGGATTCAGATACAGAACAGGAGACAGATGGAGGAGCTGCATATTTTTACAAGGACTCATTTTCTGATTTTGAAGAAGACAAAGAAGAGTACAGAGAGGAAACGGACGAGTCCGAGTTCTAGCTGATTAACAACGGCATTTGGTATTCTTACTTGCTGTAAAGGTCTTAGATTTCTATCCGCATGACTGCTAGGACTACTATCAAGTTTGCTTGGAGTTTAAAACTAAATACATAAATACATGGCATATAAATTTGCTGGAGACTGGTGGTTGGCAGCACAGAAATGCCCATGAGAGTAATCTTGAAATAAAAAGTTAAGAACCCAGATGGTAGGGAATGATATCTGCTGGAAAATGTCCTGCTTCCTATGGTATTTTGGATCAAATTTTTACTGGGAAAATGTTTCTGCCCCACTGGTAATTTAACGGGATTTTAACCTTTTTCATAACCATTTCTTCCAGATTGAGTTCAAAAAACGCACCACAGTTTCAATCAAACGGTTGTGATTCACACCCAGGTTTTGTACAATTTCCATCGCAACATTACTCCATTGTTGTCAACTTGTTTTCTTAAATAACCCAAGCATTAATTTCTCCAGACCATGATAAATTTTTCACACATTTGTCCCAACTTCAATTACTATTGCAAGGCTAGGTCAAAGTTTTAACATCAGTTCAGTTTGCTGTAAAAAGAAAAGGAAAGAAAGGGCACAACATAAACCTGTAATTTGTAGTAAATCCATTACATGAATTTGGACTAGGGGAATATAGTATCGGATTATCAGAATATTGAAGGATAAACATCAAACCATTAGAGTGACAACCAAATGGCCATGCCAAAGTAAAAGGGCTTATTTACTTACCAAAATTAGCAATTTAACTTCAAAGTTTAATAATCCATCATTCTCTATTAAAACAAATGACAATACTTTTCAGCAGAATCATCTGCGAACAAGGAAAATTGATCCCAAGACGTGAAGTACAGCCAAACACATTATTACCAGAAAATTCATGGGACGATTACACGCTTCAAGCCTCAGTGTGCTGCTTCTACCACTTTCTGTAAACAATAATCAAATGTCAGAAAAAGGGAAAACAAAACTGTAATCTCAGAATTACTAGCTAAAGTTGGCAAGTTACATTTCATTGTGAGTTTCTTTTATGAGATCACATTGTTGGTTTTCCTAAAAATAAACCTTCAGTTAATACTCTCTTTGCTTGACAGCTAAGAATTATCAAGTTCGCAAATGGCTTGAGCAATTGAGAGGTTCACCAATAATTGTAGAAACCGTGTTCTCCTAAATTGCATTCCATCTATAAGCCTTGCTATCCCCATCAAACACAAAAAAGTTAACCTCAAGACTTAATCTTGCAATTACTCCATGTTATTCGCTATACTTAGACACGACCTTCTCCTGATACCAGATTTCCTCTTAAGATAAGTGGTGTAGCAATTGTGTTAGGTGTAGCCATACTCAATATGATTATTGCCTATTTTTATTTCATCGCTATGTATAAGGTCCAAGCATATAAAAAATCTTCACAAGTAAATTCCTTCAATAATTGCACATCACATAATCAAATTTGTTTAGCACAATATTGAAGAAGCTTTTCTGTATGTAGAACTACAAAAAAAAAAGACTCAGAGAAGGAAAAGTGAAGAAATGGTGGAAGAAGAAGATGAGAGGTAGAAATTGATCGTGGAGGAGCCTTACGCTTCCTCCATGAAATTCAAAGTTGCCAAAGATGCCAAGGTGCTTGTCTGGGTGCCTTAGAGCTAGGCACTATGCACTTGAGGTGTCGCCTAGAATCTTCCAGGGTTTTTTTCTGATTTATATTGTTTTGCAATGCTTTCATAATATCACCCTTTAGATAATAGCTGTCTTCAAAGGTATTTTCTAAAGTTATTGAAAAGACAAACACATTCTTCCATGGATCAAAGAGCACATATACCACCTATTGCTGCATCAACAGTATAAAACAGGTACTTGAATAGTTTAATGATCTGTTGTGCAATTCTTTCATCTCTCTCTCTCTCTCTTCTCCCCTGCTTTACTATTGTTTTCCTGCCCCTTTTTCTTCTATATAATTTCAATTCTCTTTGTTGCAGAAAGTTGTCTTATCCAATTAGCTGGTCTTACGACCTTAAGGCAATTTGCGCCTTTGGCAATATTGGTTGCATTTTATTTGACTACTATTGGATTTCCAACTATTTATGATTATCTATCATATTAAAAATTTAATTTCCATCTTGGAAAATGTGCAAGCTTATGTACCTTGAAATATGGTTGTAATTATCATAGTAATTGAAAATAAATTTTTAAAAATTATATGTTGACATGTACTTCATTTAGAAAAAAGGGCAATCATTGACTAAAAATGTGAACGAACAAAGCAGGGCAGAGGTAGCATATGCTAAAAAGTGGGATAAATGGAGCAAAGGCACTTCATCCAATGACAAAAATGTGAAATTTTGAATTTTCCAATGACTAGGCTAGAAATAACAGTAAAGTACAAGGTTGTAGCAGTAAAACTATATCCAAAAGTACCTCTTCCTCCTTCCCCTTGCCTCCTGTGAAGAACTTGTATCCCCCATAGAAGGCTAAACCCCAACCACTTAAAGAGACGATAACAAACTGTAAAACCAAACATCCAACAAACAGTCAAGACAATTTGCATTAAACACATACCTTCCATTATATCCATCTACCACCAATACCAACAACATTAATGGGACAAGGACATAGATCAGAAACTCATATATAAAGAATCAGACATGAAAGCTCCCATAAAACACCAAACAACTGTTTGATAATCGAAATAAAACTCGTTAAACTCAAACTCAAAATGCATGAACCCGGAAAAAAAAACTTCTCCTTGTCTAGAAAAAATGACTATCAAACAGTCCCAAATCCTAATCAACGCTGGCTGCAATACTGCTCCAAAAACAATACTCTAGTTTGCAGACAAAATGCACAACACCCTTTGGCCAAAACATAAAACACAACTCTTACAAAAAACAATAAAATGAACATTTTTTAAAAAAATAAATAAATCTTTGCAACATTAAGCATATAGAATATAATATAAAAATGTAAAAGACTGACATGCTCTTCCTTCCATTTAGATGGGCTCATTGGATCTTGCCAGCAGTTAATCCTCGATGGCCCATGGTGGTCTGCAATTATCACAAACACAAAAAAAAAAGAATCGCCAAGCAAAAATTCATCATTTATTTTAAATATTCATAAGAGTAATAATCTGAAATTTTCAATTAAAGAGTGAAATCTATTTCAACTAAAACCTAATTTCAAGATTTAATTAAGCTCAAATTTCTCAAAAAGTGAGCCAAAGATTGCAACTTTTTAATCTAATCATCAGCTTCTGATCTTCGGTAGAGACGAATAAATACGTGTGTGTTAAATGTATATACGTGCATTTATAAGTAAATAAAATGTATGTTAGGTAAGTGTGTATCTATATGTGTTTTGTGGGATGGATTTACCTGCAGCGCCGGCGAGGCCGCGGCGGTGGATGAGAGCGGCGACTTGAGCTGGTGACTTGGGAGAGGAGATTCGAGAGAGAGTAGCGGCTTGTCGAGCTGCTGCAGCCGCCGCTAATGTAGCCATGGTTTTCTTCTCTTTTCTTTCGTTGTAGCGATCGAGAGAGAGCGCGAGAGAGTGGAGATGGAAAGGAGAGTGGAGGATTGGAATTATTCTTCTTTTTTTTTGCTTATAAAAGACGGGAGAGTGGAAGAAACGATGCCGTGAGATGTTGTTTTGGTGGGATCTAACGACTTGTCGGTTGGTTTTGGGGAAAAGGCTTGTTGAATGGATATTAAAACTACATGCCGTTCTGTTTAGGGGAAAGAATATGGTGTCCAGGAACGACTTGGATGTTGGTTTCAGGGAAAAGGCTTCTTGTTTTCAAGCATCAAGTTGAAAAAAAAAAAAAATCAATTAATCTAGTAAAAAACTTGATTGATGCTCATAAAAGCTAATAAAATAGAAAAATCAGAGAAAACACGAACAACACATAAATTTTTAATGGGTGAAAATAATTGTAGATATAAATTTTAAATTTATAATTTTATCTTTTAAAAAATAAATTTGTGGTGGTTGGTTCCTAATAATTTTTAAAAAACCTCTCTATATTACGAAGCAACCTTAAGCTTGAAGGTATTAAAAAAATTAAATCATAATTTAAAAATAAATAATAAATCTAAAAATATTTAAAAACAAATAATAAAATTGATCAAAACAATAACTTTTACGTCTAATTTAAGAATCTTTTATGGTCCAATAAACGACCAAGTAATTTTTTATAAAAAAAAATCACATATAAAATTAATTAGAAAAGCTTGAGTTTGATCGAATAATCCAATCTGCTGTTATTTTAGTTTTAAAATGTTAATCTAATTTATAACCGGATTTTTTTTTAAACCTGAATATATTTTACTAGTTCATGACAAGTCATACATGTAATTTACTTGAATCAAATACCCATTTAATTATATCTGATCCTTGTCCGAATGCTCAGCACTTTAAATTTTTATAAGGTCGACTACATCACCTACCCTTAACTCATTAATTTCTTTTTTTTAAAAAATATTTTTGATAAAAACAACATTGATTTAATCCTTAACTCATTTTTTCAAGGGTTGACCCACCCCACCCTTAATTATCCCATGCCAACACCTTCGGGGTTCACAACTATGCATACAGGTCGGGGAAAACACTAAAATCCCGGTATTTTTTCTTTACTGTTAGGAGATCTTCAAACTAGCTTCTGTGTAGGATATAAAAAAGGGACAAACTCAAAGACAAAACCATTTATGTGGTTAAGGTGGCATGAGGAATAATTCGCCTCTGGTTTGAAATATATCCGGATACCTCAAGTTTTCAAGTAGATTCGTTGCATAAATCAATTTTAGTGATCCACTCTAGTGTGTGAAACTTGATGATATTGGATAATATTCACTCTTTTGAAACTAAATTTGAAGTTTGCCTGCATTTTATCAATGTTTGGAAACAGTTAGGCATAATAATTGAATCAAGGGTAGCAATTTTGATTCTTACTAGCACAAAAAAATTAGTAGCAGGTGAAAAATAGCTCAACCTTTGATGTCAAGGTAAGAAGAAACAGGAAGTTGACAGTTTTACTTTTGCTTGAAGCTAGTTGAAGTGGCTTACAATCACATCTACATTACATTTTATCATGCCCTATTCAATCACAGCCTCCCCTTTTAGTCACCTACAGAAATTTCTCCTTCAATTCCCTGTATTTCTGCCTAAGAAGGGGTTTCTTGTAGCTGTGATTGTTGTTCTTGCTGCTGCAGTTGTTGTTGCTTCGAATTGAACTGGATTATATAGCACTTCAAACTTTTCTCTTGGATCTGTGAACATGATCCAAAAAAGTTAGTGTCAAGAACTTCCAGTCAAGACTCGATGAATGACAAGTTAACCATAAAGTTTTTCAAAACTTGGATATCACATTTACTGGGATCATAATGATAGCGTTCAGCTTTCTACCTGTAGTGCAGATACTGTCTGAAGAAGTTCTAGGCATTCTTCCACGAGTAGTTTCTCTTGTGCAACCACCTCTGCTAATTGTGAGAGAAGTGCAACAGACTGCTCAGCCTGATAAGGAAGAATTTCAAGGTTAGTTCGGATGACATAAACAGGAGGCATCAAGCGCCGACGTAGTGTGATAGGTTTAGTAGTTTCTGCTTACTGAGGGTGAAAATGAAGATAATGCTGACTTGATGGACGCTGAGAGATCTGATGCATGTCGTAGTGCGATGGAAGCTGATTGTGGATCAACCTATAATTTAGCATTCATTAGTAAAATTACTTGATGCTTAGCCACAAAATAGTTTTAACATTATCTGCTAAAAGGGGCTTCCTTTTGCCCCTTCTTCTCTGGGATTACCTCTGCACCTTCAATGAGGGGAACTCTGCAAACAACAGAATGTAAACACTCTTTAGTCTTTGAAACTGAAGATAAGTGCTGCCTTTCCATGTCTCCCCAAGCTTCCAACAATTTGATCTACACAAATTATCCGAAACGAGTGTATGAACATGTCTGCTCTATCATGACATTACATTATAATTGAGATTGCTATACAGGCATTATTAATTCATGATGCAAAAATAATTGTTACTGACTTGAGAGTGAAGTACAAAGTCTAGCTTCATCTTGAGCTTTTCCTTCTGAAGCTTTAATCTCCTTTGTGCGACAGAAAGTCGAAGCTTTGAAAGACTATCCAGCACCCATAACAGATTGTTCTGGAAAACCATCAGAAATAATTTTCTCAGGCTCAATTACAATTGAAGAACTTTGTGATGGTTGTTAGGCTAGAACCCTGCCATTGGTATAAATCATTTTTATACCAATGTGATAGCAAAGTTAAATATATTGATAAAACCCTTCAACTAGCATAACTTGATCAGCAAAGTTAAATCATGCATACCTCCACTTGCTTATTTATGTTCAAGTTCACAGTAGCAGCTCTAACATTTGCATACCGCCATTGCATCAGCCGATTATGAAGCATTCTTAGCTTATGAATGTTCTCAACATTCCCAGATCCTGAGAGCAATGAACTAGATGACAGAGATTTCTTACCCTTAAACAAGTCCAGACCCATATTCAGCAATTTCTCAACACCTTTAGTCCTCGACGGATTTGATGGCGGTTTCAAATTTGAAAAGGACATCAGCTTTTCCTTGCTTTCCACTGACATCGGCGGTGACCCTGATCGCCCTGGTGACAATGCCCACTGGGATGTGGCACTCCCATACCCCGTAAGTGAATTAGCTCTCTTAATCACATTCTTCATTGTAAGTTTCTTCATTTTTGGAGAAGACTCTAATGATACTGCAGTTTGAGCATTAGCATCCGTTGTCCATCTCCGTGGCCTTGTTGGTATATCATTCATATATTTAGAAGAGACCTCTACACCAGATTTCCTAGAACTTCTTCCTAAAGTTGGAGAAAAAAGATCATTTCCTGAATGTTTATCACTGCACTCGGATATTTCTGACTCGAGATTATCCTCAAATATATCCGAATTTCTCCGAGATGCACCAACTTCTTTCGAATTTTTATAAAGGGCATTTTCATCAACAGATAATCTTCCAGGAACATAAACATGATTGTTATTAGACGATGAATTCGAGGAGGATGATGACGATGAAGAAGAAGATTTTCCCGGAAAGTGAAATTTCCCTGTGTATCTCGCAGATCCTCCAAGAATTGGTCTATGATTTTCTTTTGTGCTCTCTTTCTCTTTATCATTTTCAACCCTACCAAACACAGTACCAGTACTCCTTTGCCTACCAAGTGAAAACACACTGCTACTCTTCGTGGGTTTTTCATCTTTCTTGTGGTCTAACAAATCTTTCAATCTTGCATTTCCAAGATGATCTGCTAGAGTGCCTTGATTTTTTTGGTTGTTTGATGATTGTGAAGGCGACGAAGAAGGCCAAAGGCCTCGAATGAATCCAGGATCATCAAGGCTCCGATGCTTTCGACCATCAGAGGAGGGTTTAGGGCGAAGTGGTGATGAGGAGGAACCTTGGTTTGGAGATGGGGTTCCATTGTTATGTGAAGGTGAGGTTGGCGAGAGAAACCTGGAGCTTACTTCCCGAGACTTGGGTCTTCTTGGCTTGAGAGATTGATCTGATGAGAGCAGAAACGGTTCATTTTCGGTATTCTTCATCGTTTCTTTGTGTGCGCGAGAGAGAACAAGAGAGAAGGCGAGGATTCTAACAATAGAGAGATTTGAGGGATGTTTGTTTTGTCTTCAAAATGGATGAGAGGAAAAACAAACATTTTTTGAAAATGGCGGCAATGTAGATATGACAGGCCGGCTGATCAATGGGATTTTCTTTGGATTTTTATCAGCTTGAAAGTACTGTCAGGATCTGCTTGACTCAGTCTTGACTTCTCACTCAGGCAGGGTAATGTTGGGAAAAAAATGATTCTGTTAGACTTCCTGAGAGACCTTAGGAGGTAGGAGACAAAGGTGAAGCAGTGCTGTTGTTCAATGTTTGCTTCTTGCTTGCCGGCATCTGTGTTTCCAAGTGGTTAACCTGGGCTTCCGCCACGTGTCTGACATTTTTCTCAAAAGTAACTAAGGGTGTGTATGATCTACGTGGCGTAGACACGTTTTTTTTTAAAAAAAATTCCTTTAAATTAAAAAAAAATCAGAGTTTTTTCATGGAGTGAAGTCACAGTATTAAAATAAATTTTAAAAAATAAAAAATATTTTAATATATTTTTAAATAAAAAAATAATTTTAAAAACAATCAAATTTTTTCCCCGACATTTGGCAACAGTTACTGAGAAGCCAAAGCTCCATGCTTTAGACCAGGACCGTTTCAACATAAACATAGCCAAACCCATATTTTATTTGCTTTCTCCCCGTGATCATTTTTAAAGGGCAATACAAAATTTGGCATGGAGACTGGTTAGAACAATCAAAGTTGTTATTGTCATTATGAAGACTCCATAGTTGATAATTTGGATGCTTGAGTGGTGTGTTAATGGGATTTGGCTCCTGGTACAGATGTTGTAAAAGACCATTGCTCTGCTAAGACAACACATCAAGACGATAGATTTATTATTATTATTATTATTGCTTTTGCTTTTTAAGGTTAAACAGGAGGCTGAATTATTCCAAGTACAGTTCTCATCCCAGCCCAGGAACTTCCCTCGTAGAGAGTAAGAGATACCCCTTAGCTAAAGCATTCATGGTATTAATTTGAACTGATAGAGGGTTAATATTCTCTTGGCAATTACCTTATTTGTGCCAAATGGGGGAAAGGAAGGAGAGGGGGAGGGGGAAATTTCATCAGAGAGCAATAAAATGTTAGGAAATGAGAAACAACCATACCTGTGTTATAGGGAAACCACAAAAGAAAGAGTTCATGGTACAAACAAGAAAGAACAAATGAGAGATTCAAAGGGCCTTTACAGCTTCATTAAACTCCGGCAGAAGCAAACCCCACATTGTCGAGAAGTGTCGAAAATGGGATAGAACAAGTAAAACTACAGCGGATGACTGTTGGTTTGAGCTTGCAGCTTAGCCTACGTAATAAACTAACGAGACTTGTTGGGCAATAGGCAGTAATTATTGATCAATTGATGTTAAATTAACATTCTGTACTACATCAGGCACTTTTACAACCAACAGCCACGGTTGGTCATGTGAAAATTGTGCAAGCATACTTGATCTACAGCACCCGGAAAATATGAAGCTTCCATGTCCAAAATCAATGTAAATTGCACTGTTGTAATAAAGGATGACTATAGTCTACGTACTTTTCCCAGAGAGACTTGTATTTTTCCATCCCAATTTTCAACCATGGCTTGGAGTTTCCATTGAAGTGCAACACAGCCCCCTTCTCTATCAAGTGAGGATCAACATTTGTATAGCCCAATCCCAACACATGCCATGAGGGATCTAAAGGCTCTGTCAACCCATAGAAAGTCAAAAGTCCAGGCGGTAGCGTCCCAAGTTTCCATAGTGTCCGATCCACATTCTTTTCTTGCCAGTAGTGGTAGATTTCAGTTACATTTCGCTTTCTCCACTCAACCAAATCGAAAACGTTCATTCCAAACGCCCAACCACATGCATCAGGATCAAAATGTTTTCTAATAAGAGGGTGAGAGTAGTTCAGGTACTTGTGGTATCTGTGAAATGTCTCCATGCATGTCTCAACTGCTCCATTAACATTGCTGTTCAAATAAATTGAAAATAGACCAGATAGATCCTTCTGAACAACTACATCGTCATCAAGAAATACCACCTTCTCCAGTGCAGGAAAAACTTCAGGAATATAAAATCTGAGGTGATTAAGCATGGATAGATATTTTGGGTTCCGGAACTTGATAGGAGTTTGGCCATCATTATTATGGCCTGAAAAGTAATAGCTTTGAGTTTCAGAGTCCTGGAGCTGCTTAAGCACTGGAACATACGAAGCATTTAGCCATTTAAAGTCTTCAAACTTCTGAACCTCAATCGTAACTCCTTGGAAAGTGTTCATAGAAAACCAAGCCTTCATAGCAGCATAGTTTATTTCATCAGTTACAAGATGAAACACAACCATATCTGGATTCTTGGAATTTAAAGTAGTTGAATTGACAACAACAGAAGTTGCAAGGATATTGTCTGAGAAGACACAGAAATGATAGAGATTGTTATCTCTAAGTTTTGTCTCAATGTGCATTTTCTCATTCATTCTTCTGTGTAGATTTGAATTTCCAAACCATTCAGTAGTTAACCGAATACCAAGGCAGTAAAGTCCTTTTGGGATTTCTTCAGCAGCTATTTGACCATACTTTGAGCTTTTCTCACTCACCGCAGCCATTTGTTCATCAAGAGTTTGGATTTTGGTTTTCAGTCTCATGATCATAGTTGCGCTATCATAATGAAGTTGCTGGGCATGGAGGAGCAAAAGTGCCATGTCACGGATTGCAGTTTCTGATTCTCTGGTTGTTAAAGGAGCTCGCCTTGTTGCAACACTTGAAAGGAGGACCTGGGAATTGCGTATTTGGGCACTTAATTCCCAAGCAAACTGAATATTGTTACTTTCTTTGGCGATCACAACAAAGGCTTTTGCAAGAGAAATTTGGTCACTAAGTTGCCTGGTGACTGAGTTGGGGCTCAACATTTCATCCGTAATGTTTAGACCTTCAATGTTTTTCACATACTTGGTATAGTCCTGCAGAAAGAAAAAGAATCAAGCGTTTTACTTTCAAAGAGAGGAAAGTGGTAACAGGGAATACAAGGAAGATAGCACCATTATCAACATAAAAATTAAGGATAAATGCACAGCAGCTCCGACACATAATGTAAACAGTTTAAGATCACTTTATAAATCTAGCAGTAAATCCAATGCATATACTTTAGAAGGAATCTCCTTTATAGTGAATACAGAAAAAGATTCCATCACTTCTAAAAGTTAAGGGTTAAAAGGAAGGTAAAGGAACAAAAAAGGATATTAACACCTGACAAACTTTGCTGAGTGATGCTGGAGATCACAACTTTGGTGGCACAAAAAACACACAAACATAGAGTGGGTTAGCTGCCATTAATTTAAAAATTTCTCGGTTGGTGAGTTCATCTGGTATTTGAATTAATCATTTCCTAATTACAGTTCAGCATAGCAGTTCATGTCTGACACAGGTTTGCAAATTTTGTTATTGCTCAGTTCTGTAGTATAAGTTACACTCGAAGAAAATGTGAGAGGAACCAGAGAGACACTTGTCCATACAGTTGTTATACATTTGCAATATTTCACTGATTGCTATAGAACATTCAATCACACCAAAAAAAAAGAAGTTAAAGTCACCAAAATGTCAGCCATTCTATGATATCATATGAATATATGGCATACCAGCTGTTTCCTAAATAACACCATCACAAAGCTAGCACATGAGGCGCATTTTAAAACATGATGAACTTTTCATCCTGTCGGTCCTCAAAAACACAACTCAAATCCTTTAGATCACAACATGTTTGATGCTCTAATAAATCTGACCTCAAAACACACATTTTCTCTAATATAGCAAGCTAGTCATCTTTCTTTATAAGTTTCATTTTCTTAATAAAATTGAATTTTATTAGCAGAACATGGAAACTTAAATAGAGAAATGCTAAAAAGAACAGATCTTTCACCAATATAATTCTGTTTGCTTGTACCAAAATTCCTAACCATAGAACTCATACAAGTTATCAAACTCATCTCCAAAAAATATTTTTCAATTTGTTCAGCATAGAAATAACAAAAATGACTTATTACTCATTCTTCTCTTAATTTTACATACAGCATAACCTCCTCATTAAATATTTTACCCTCTCTTATCAACATTACATATACATGGAGTGAATAGAACATTGAGGTATTTATACATAATTCTTAGAATTTCAATGTCCTGTTAACTTTGTTTACGCTTCACATGCACATTATAGAAGCAATGTATGACACAAACAATGCCTTAAACATAACTTCCTCAAATCAAAACCTAATATTTTACCCTCTCTTATCAACATTACATATACATGGAGTGAATAGAACGTTGAGGTATTTATACAAAATTCTTAGAATTTCAATGTCCTGTTAACTTTGTTTACGCTTCTCATGCACATTACAGAAGCAATGCACGACACAAACAATGCCTTAAACATAACTTCCTCAAATCAAAACCTAATATGATCATTTCAAACAATTCAACAACCTGAGTCAAATTAACAAGCTGGATCAAGCTAATGCCTCCACTAAGATAACTACTAAAGGAACAACAACTATTAAGCTATTGGAATAATATTGCATATCCTAAAAATACAACTTCAAACTTTAAATGAAACAAATCAATTTGTGAGCTTAAGATTTCAAAAGAATTTATCCGCGTCTACTTGTTAAAGCAACCCTTTCATCAGGTGCAGTATAACTCCATCTAGCTCAAGCAAAGTCACAGATCCGACAACAATTCCAATCTACACAAAAAAGACAAACCCGGCAGCACAAAAACATAAACAAAAAAAAAAAGCAATTTAAGCTAACAATCATGTCATAATATTACTACTGTCCCCAAAAATGTAAATATCAACCTTCATTAAGCCAAATAACAGTACCAACGAAAACCCAATTAAGCCCCATTGTCCCTTCAAATCCCAAATCACAAAAAAAAAAAGGTCTCAGAACTCAAAACACTGATTCCCTTCAAAATTACCACATTTCACAGCAATTAAACACATTAAAAACCATGCAATTGAACAAACAACTGAAAAATCCTGTAAAGCACATATCTTTACCTTAATAGAGTTTGTGGGTCTTGATTCAATACGACTCTCTTTGCTAAAAATAACTATAAAAAGCAACACAACTATACCACACAATGACCACACCACCACATTTGATAGCCTCCTCCTTACTGGCCTCCTAAAGTCCACTGGTCTCCGTCTCATCTCAAATTTAAGCTCTGTTTGGTTCCAAAGAAGGTAACTTTCCTCGAAAATTTTGAAGAAGGGATCCCAATTATGGATTTCAAGTTCAAATCTTTATGACCCAGGTCATGAAAAGTTGATAACTTGAGATTGGGATTTGAAATATGATTTGTTTTTGAGTTTTTGGATTTATTTTTTGGGGTTTTGTGTATTGAAAAAAGACGTGAAGCAGCGAGAAGTTTGCTTTTCTTTTGGGACGTACAGACCGCACACCATTAATGATTGTTATGGACGATATATTTTAGAGAGGGAAAGTGTTCTGGTTTTTTGTGATATTGTGTAGATATTCACTATATATTCTCCGGTAAAATATTTAAAAAACAAAACAATTATACATCTAGATTTTTTCAATATGTTTTTATACTTCAAAGAATTCTAAATAAAAAAAATATATTTTCTTTGTAATTAAATAAATCAATAACTATATAGATAAATAAATAAAAAAAACATTAAATAATAATAATTAAAAATAAAAATGGAAAATCAAAAAAGAGATATAGATAAAATATTTAATATTACAATATGAAACTTTTATCCAATTATATTTGTTAAGTTTATTTATTAAAATAAATTTTTTATTCTATCAAATGATAATAAAAATAAAAACATACATTAAATTGATTGGATAAAAAAATATATTATACAAGGTTATACATATTATAATTATTTTATGAAAATAAATATTTTTTATTTTTAAAATAAAATTCATCTATATAAAAGATAAAAAAATAAATAAATCAGAAAAAATTCTTTAAAGATTAATTGTATACAAAATAACCAAAAAATAAATGTCATTTAAAATAAGCTTTCTAAACAAAACAAAAGAGAGATAAGATATTAATATAAATATAAATAAAAAATAATTCTACAAAAAAAATATAAAAAAAGCATTTGTTTTTTTAAAAAAAATAAAAGAAAGAGTTATGCGCGGATAGGCTCTTTTTATGCTTTTGCAGTTGGAGTGAATGACATATTATTTACCCTGATTTTTTTATATATATAAAAACACTTCAAATGGTGTGTTGTCTGTATTACCCAATTCCCAACCATTATGGTGGTCAATAAAATGGTTTTGATGGTTTTTTTTACTCAAAAACTGTATTTTCAACATATTGTTTTACCTAAAATATCATAGGCAACATGATAAACTTATTCATGGCCTAAAAAACCGTCTTAAAACCAAAAATTTTACCAAGATTTTATATGCTTTTCTTGTCTGTTTCAAGATAAACAAACCCCTAATGTGAGCTTCTCTCATAAAAAAAATAATTTGACATCAATTTTATCTGTTTTGAAAATCAGTGCTAATGAAAATTTATTTTCTCTTATGTGGGATTCCAGTGACTTTCTCTCACCTCTCTTACATCTAGAGCTAAAAAAAATGAAGTTTGAGATCAAAATTGATTTTTTTTCTTTAATTTTAGAAATTGAAAGGATCTAATTTTCATAATTTGTAAAGTATAGAAACTACAATAAATATTTTGCTCAAACCTTTTAAAGCCCACTTATCCCCATGTGTTTTTTACTTTGACCCTATCTTTCAATCTCACAATCCCTAACAAATTCACTTATAATTGGTCTATCAAGGGTCGAATTAAAAAAAAAACACTACAAACAATTTGTTCATAGTGCCTTGTGAGGGGATTAACAATGTATTTTGCATAGTAAATCCCCAAGTGTTTTAGTTTTTTAATTAATAATTAATTTATTAAATTATATTTTAATCCTTGTTCTCTTAAAAAAAACATTGGAGGCGTGTCAAAATTTATAAACTAATCTCTTGACTGGCTTTAGTTTTTGCTTGCATGAACTTTGTTTTTTTAGATGACACTATGAGAAGCAATCTAATAGTCTAATAGGAACATCTTGGCCTTTCATTGTCAAGTGATTGAGTGGGTAATAAAATGGGGGCAAGCTTTCAGGAAAAAGCTTAGCTAGTCAATCTTTTAGGTTTTGTATGATTGCAATTTGGAGGAGACAAGAACGATGTTAGGTCACAAGTTTGAGCATCGAAAATGTTTTTATGCAAATTTATGGTCCGAATTTTTATTTCCAAAATTTTATCCAAGGTCCAATCATAGTTGATTACTAGCTTTCTATATGTATTCTAAAAATATAGTATCTCTCATTAATTTGGAAGATTATGGGTAGGAAATGAATAAAGAGTTGACCACAGAAAAATAATAATTTCACATTGCAAAGATGTTGCTTTCTTCCTCTTCTAATGACAGGTGTTTTCTCTTTTAGAAATTAAATCTCAAAACACAGGTAATTTCACACCAAAAACTTTTAGAA
>Ga0325403_1002350_pt1 | contig 16656 bp, 11 predicted proteins | sample PopdelMetagenome_19_FD_205665 | JGI IMG/M metagenome (GOLD analysis project Ga0325403, IMG submission 205665) | Populus deltoides microbial communities from Bellville, Georgia, United States - Xylem-PdKOR-R4 | ecosystem: Host-associated > Plants > Phyllosphere > Stem > Wood/Secondary xylem...
TCATCTAAACTCGTTTTCAGTTCTTGTGATTGGACTAATAGAAATCCACGTGGTGAGATTCCAAACCAATTGAAATTGAATGCGTCTTTATTAGTGGCCACGTTGAATGGCCCCATTGCCACCGCCACTATCCTGGAATTTTTGAATTTTGAGTAATTTTCTTGACAGAAAAGGTGAGATTGCCGTGTGGGGGGTAGCGGTAAGTGTATAGGACACAAAATTCGACACGGCATAGCCTTCTACATTTGACTTTGAAAGTTTATTGACGATGGCTGCCTGCACGATGGCTGCGAAGTAATATAAATTATTCACTATCAAACCAGGAAAACACAAGACATCCATGTTTACTATTCACCGTAACAATGCAAGCATGGAATCTCAAGCATGCTAGTATCTTTCGCTCTTAATAATGTTGGAGAATTTGCATCAATTTAATATATATATATATATATATATATATATATATATATGTCAAGCATAGAATATGTTTAATACATAACAAAAAGAATTTGAAAACCGTCTTAACATTTATCAATCTTATTGTCTTTTATGTGCAATTAATGAAGGGTAAATTCAGATGGAGTCGAAATGGGCTGAAACTAAGACTAAAAATAAATGGACCAGAAATGGGCAGAATCAGCTATAGGTTCTTTGGATTTGGAACCCCCTGAAGGCCCTTTTTTCCATGTGTCTATCTCATTTTCTCAAAGTGGATCCAAGAAAGAAATAACTAATAAAACTATACTATATTTCTTATGTATCATAAAAAAAATTTAATATAAAATCACATCATAAATATCTAGAAGTATCACTAATGCCAAATGAAAAAAAGAGGACAGACAACATAGATATTGTTGTCCTGATAGATTGTCTATAATTTCTATAATCATGCATTCAGATGTTTTTCAAACGGTAAGGATTGGGTTCTAAGGTCCTCAAGGGGCGTAACGTGATGGCAAAAGGTTTGAGATCTGCACAGCAGATCTCGAGTTCGAGTCAGGACGTGCACCTCTTGTAAGAGCCTGGGACAGCCGGGGTTTTATTCCCTCACCTGGGCCCACAGTGCGCTTTCCGGGGAGGTGAGGTTTCCTCGAATAAAAAAAAAAATTTCTAAGGAAATTTTGTAAATTTTTTTTTTAATGGATACTTTGAAGATATCCTTATTATTATATACAAAAAATTATCTTAATTTAAAAAATTAATTTGTTACGTGAGACGTAGAAAACAATTTTTATATTACTCTTCAACAATTTCCACTGAAAATAAACATTGAATGTACAAAAGTTTTTGCAAAAACAAAGAATTTTTCTTTTATTTGGGAGGAGGGGAGTTATTAAGTGCTGATTGGAGAATTTAACGACATTTTGTTGTCGATGTTGCAAAAAGGGAAAAAAATAAATAAATCGCCGTCCGTTGCCTTTGTTATATAAATCATCGATGGAACACATTAGTCAAATTACTTGATATACCATATATCTTATAGTATAATTATTTTATCAAATATTCAGCCGTTATCATAACATTTTAATAATATCACGGTTTAAAAACATGAAATTTCATTAATATTGCAGTTGTAAACCGCGATATTATTAAAATATTATATTTTTGAATAGCGATATCTTTAAAGTGTGTTATTTTACCAAAACTTTTTTATCATGTTTTATTTCAGCATTTAATTATATTTTGGGTGCTAATTGCCTTGTTTATCCCTCTCATTTTCACCATTTGATTTTAAATAGTTATGTGACCTGTACTGTCAAATATTTTTATTTTCATTAAAAAAATTATATATGCAGGTCTTTTCAACGTATTTTTGTAGTTCAAAAAATTAAATACAAATCTAAAATTTTATGCACATATGTAATTAAATAATCTGAGAACTATGAGCACTAATAAATAAATAAATAATCAACGACACCTAAAAATAAAACTTGAAAAATCGAGAAATAAATGTAGATCAAGATATTTAATCTCGCAAGACAAACTATTTACTCTGTCATGTTAGCTAATTTTTGTTTATTAAAACATTTTTTTTATTTAATCACACAATAATAGAAATAAACAAATATATTAAATTGATTGAATAAAAAAAAAGAATAATATGCAAGATTACACATATTAGAAATATCATATGAAAATAATAATTTTTATTTTAAAAAATATAGTTCATCTATACAAAAAGATAAAAAAAAAATCATAGATGAATCAGAAAAATCTTTTCAAAAATTAAACGCATAACCAAAAAATCACCTTCATTTAAAAGAGACTCTCTAAACAAAATAAAAAAAATGGTAAATGTAAATATAATTAAGTTTTTTAAAAAATAAAAAAGAAGCATCAATTGAAATAGAAAAAATTAGGAAAAAAGGGTCAGGCCAACCTTACAAGCCCATTTCACCAGGGTCCACGCGCAGGCCCTTTTTTCTTAATTGCACCTAGGGTGGACGACATGTCATTCGCCTTAACTTTTTTTTATATAAAAAAACCAGATAGCGTGTTGTCTGTTTTCTTCAAATTTTCGATCATTATTGTGGCTGAAAAATCAGGGTTTATGTTCTTTTGAACTAAAACACCTATAAAACACCTTAAAAACCATAATAAACCTATCTATGGCTTAAAAACCTAAAAAACAGCCCAAAAAACCAAACTTAACTGGAAACCAAAAATCAACTCGAGCTCAAATCTACTTTTTCACGAACTTTTAAGGTACAAAAATACCTAATATGAACTCATCTCATTAAATGAAACAAATTGACATAAATATAGTCTATTTTGGCCGTCTAAATCAATGTCAATGCGTGTTTCGCTCTCTACTGCCAGAATCTGGCGATCTCTCTCTCTCCTCCCTTAACCAGGGATCAAAAAATAACAAAAATAATTTTTTGTACCAAAATGGGATTGAAAAAAATTTGAGGGGCTAAAATTGCATAATTTGTGTGATTTTTTATGTTGGAGGACCAAAATATATCTTTTTTAAAACTTATGACACATCATCCATGTTTGTCGTATTTTACACTAACTCGCCTAAAAAGTTTGAAAATCAAATTTTAATTTTTTTTTTGCACAATTCATTTACATAAAATATGATACGATACACATTGAAAATCCCACAGCATTTAAATTATAGATAATAATGGAGGGTAGGGTTGGAATCTTTCTAAGTTTGACGTTCTACCTTTCATATTGTTACATCAATCTACATTAATCAGGATAATCCTGTTGTCAACGCCTGTCACTTTAAATATGAAAGAAAAGAATTTGGTAGGTTTTTAAGGATTTTCTTACTGGTCGCTGAATGACTAGGAAGTGTTTTTTTTTTTTTTTGTCACATCTTTATTAGGTATACTCTCTCTATATAGAAATTTATGATGCATAGATGTTTTTTAAATTATGGGTTTGAGCTTTTTTATTATACGTATCAAATCAAATTAAATCAAAACATGAAATGAACTAGCAATCCACAACAATAAGCAAGAAAAGACAGGAAAAGCACTAAACAAAATACGACATAAAAATATTAAGACTTAATGTTGAAGTGGATGAAAAAAACGCATATCAATCCTATACATGCTCAGATATTGAAGCAAAACGCAAAACCATGTCTCTGTTTTACCTCAACTATCATTGCATCAAGTTAGAAAGCATATAAGGCATATCCTAACTAAAAATTATACATGGATTTTCACTACTAGAATTTTTAGATTTACCGATAAAATTTTTTATCGATATTTATACTCATAGTTTATCGGCATGGATTTTCCTGACGGACTCATGGACAAAAATAATTCGTTAGAAAAATTCTCGTCAGTGATTTGTGGTCTGTCGATGAGTCCGTCAATAATAAATTTACCGATGGATTAACCACAAATCTGGATCGAGATCTGGATGGGTAGAAGAATCGTCATCGTATCTCTCCTTCAACCGGATGTTATATGTATCCTAGAAAAAAAAGTCAGCAAATTCAAAAAAATAATAACTTGAGAAAAAAATGGTTGAAAACCAACATACCACAAAGTGTTGAGCTCAACTATTTACGAGTTGTTGCACCCCTTTTTTGTTGTCATAAATCCACACGTGCGTTTCCATAAAAAGCTTCATCGGGCTTGGCTTGCGTCCAAGAACCGTAGCCTTCAAGAGAAAATTATTGTTAGTTAAATATATTTATAAAAAAACAACAAATAAAAAAATAGATATAATGGAAAAAGAATCGTACCATCCGCTTAGCATGCAATACAGATGGAACGGACCTGCCGGTGTGTGGTAACAGAACTGTGATCATGCTGGTTCCGGTTCTCCGCACTGAAGTGTGATCATCATAAAAAATGTTCAGAAGTCACGTGCTTAATAAATTCCACCCATACAACCTCTAAGACGTACGACGGTCTGAAATCCTTCTAAGCTACCACCTCTTTCCAGTCTGGAAGCTCTCTTTCTTTCATATATATTTTTAGCTTTCTTTTGCATCTCGTACCAAAAATCACGCAACCTATATGGTAAAAATGAGTTATCTATTAGTAAATGAAAAGTAAAATTGAATAAAAGGATTAAAAGTTTTTATCTTGATTCCAATCTTACCTAGTTGCAGCATGATTCTCTCAAACCCTCATTCCAATAGCGTTGTCAGCTCACCCATTCAAATTTTTCTTTACAATTAAAATTGGTAAAGATAAATTTCATTAATATTAATAAACTAACTAAATTTAAATAAAAAAATATTTAAGTTAATACTAACCTTAAACCTTTCGAATCATGTATCAATCATAGGTTTCTATTCAGGATATTTGGAAACATGACTCAATTGAAACAATGGAATTTTCATCATCGATGTTATGGTTTTGGCAACCTCAATTTTTGTAAACCTAAAATTGCATTTGTTAATTGAAATTAATTTTAAAAAATTATTAACATGTCGTTGCGAAGAGAAAACAAACTTGCATTGAAAAGTCGTTCTTCCACCGAGCCTGGTACTTCCAGGTAAATGGGTCTTGTTGTCAAGGGACCCCTCTCGATATGGATGCATCATACTCATCGAGCCTGTGTAGAGCGTGGTCGCCTGTGTCTCAGGTGCTTGCTCTTGGTCGACACCTAACGACTCATGGTTATGAGAAGCACTGTTAGAAGAACTAGTAGTGATCATGTTTGTACGATACACTATTTACTTTCCCCTGGGAATCTACACAAATTAAAGGATTAAGATACTATATATTATTCCTAGTTTTTTAAAAAATTGACAACACTTTTTCTATATGAGAGACTACCCAAAATTTTATTCAATTTGTTTCCTTGTCATTAGGTGAAGAGTTCACTCAACTTCTACTCAACCTAGTTTTTGAATTTTTTTCTATTAATACATATATAACCAATTGAAGATAAATTAATCACTACTAAAATTTTGAAATAGGATTATTATGCGATGACCCTATTTAGTAAAATTTTGTGTTGCTTATGCTTGTTATCTTTCTTATGTTGTTTTCATTTACATTAGTTGGTATTAGTGCCCACCAATTTTTGGTGGTTAGTTGTGGTGTGCTATTAAATAACCATGGTTAGAAGAGATAACAAAACAAAACATTCTCATGTAGGAGGGGGTGATGGGATTCCTTATTGGGAAATAGACGTTCAAGAATTGATGATAGAATACATGTAAGGATAGATTGTAGAATTAACTTGTCAATTGATAAATGTGAGAATCCTAAAAAATCATGTGGAAAGTGATCATGAATTCATTGCTAGATTTGAAATACCATTTCAAATGCAAGAGTAGATGAGGCAACCTCTTGATTAGGATGAGTATTATGAAGATTTTGGTGATCCATTTATGATAAGATAGATATGGATTCATATTTTTCACCAATTATAAAGTTTATTTTGATGATGATTATGCTGATAATAATACAATTAACAATGATAATAATGGTTATGATGATGTCATCAATAATATCCTAATTGATAAGTTAGAATTAATTGCAAAGATGACATTAAAGGCACTCGACAATGTTTTTTGTTGATTTGGGATTATTTTGATCTTTTTTATTACAAGCTTACTATCATCATGAAAATAGGTTTGTTCAAAGGTTATATGATTTAACACATGTTAAAGAAGCAAGTTTGAGGTTTGCGATTCATTACTTTAGAAGTAAATAAAAGAGATATAAATTTCTAATTATTGTTTCTTATACAAATTTTAAAATGAAAGTACTCAAGTTGATATTTAAAATTCTTATACACTTCAAGCAAAGAAACAAAAGGGGTTAGAGAGTTTTGAATGAACATCTTTAAGATCAAGACAAGAACAATTTGAATTCGAGCACTAGTTCTCTCCGACTCATAAGAGAACATTATTTATTTCCTAGTTATTTTTATTTATATTTTGTTTAGGAAAATATTTTCCTTTATGATGATTTTTTTTGTTTTCTTATTTAGTTTAGAAAACCAAACATTATGCTTGATAATTTTATTTTTTCTACTTTGTTTAGGAATTCCTAGAATAACTCTATATTATTTACTAAGAACTTTTTTCTCTTCAGGATAAACCTAGAATTAATATAAATAAAGTTGTTTAACTTATATTTCAAGAGAATACTTGAAAAGAAAATATTCAGTAATAAAATCTTGAATTACAGTTTCATGATGATGATCATATTCAACAGAATTAATTGTTCCTTGTGTTTGTTATCTTTTTTGTGTTATTTATGGCTGCATCATTTGTTAGTACAACATACTATTTATTTCTATAGAAAAGGTGGAAAAGAAAAATGTTAGGTGACAATTAAAATCTTAAATGGAGTCGTCGTCATGCAAACTTTAAAGACAACCATGAAAATTAAACAAATTAAAAAAAATTGGTGTAAATATGTTTTCTTAGAGAGGCAAATGCATGACTATTATGAAAATTTTGAAAACGTAAAAGAAAAGAATTAAAATATTTTAAACCTTTAGAGGTACCATGGTCCCCTTATAGCACTGAGCCCAGATATTATAGGTCTAGCGAGCTGGTAGATCTACCAACTTCGAGCTCAGCCAAGTACTAAACCCATGCTCTTTTTATCTCCAAAGAATATTAGGCTCGATAATTACTATGATAAGTCAAAGATATTTTACTTTGATAAGTTAGAGTTATTTTATATTTTCCACTACATATTAATTTATTTTTAGTCTCTCCCTAAAATATCATTGCATTTTTCTATCAAAAAATTGCTTACTAAAGCATCAGAAAGTCTTTAAATTCACCAATAGGGACTTTTTATAAGTATCAGAAACCATCCACTTTAATTACGAAGAATGGATCAGATTGTCAGAACAAAAAGGTTAATTGATTATCCAAGATATAAGACTTGCCCCAAAGCTACTTGGATTTTTTAAAACTATATCAATGGCGTCATCTGTGGAAAATTGATAAAAAACCATTGTGTGTTCTATAAAGAGCCAGGTTATGGATGTCTATAATCACCATCAAAGGTAGACTATCAAAGCTCTATCACAATGAGATGTTTTAAGAACTTTTCTATAATTGTTGGCACACCTACATCGTTCGTGCATTGACAATTCTTCATTATGGGTCTAGCAAGCTACTAGACCTATCACTCCAAGCTCAGCCAAGCATTGAGCCCATACTCTTTTTAACTTCAAAATATCTTAGGCTCTATAATTACTGTGACAAGTCAGATATTTTACTCTGATAAGTCATAGTTATTTTATCCCGACGAGTTAGAGATTTGTTGCTTATATTTTAGCCCCTCCTCCTTAAAAAGAGTCTAATGGGCTATAAAGACATTAGGAATCCTTCAAACGTGAGGTGTTGAATTTGGATTTTCCACTGCATATTTATTTTCAATCTCTCTCTAAAATATCATTGTATTTTTCTCTTAAAAAATGTGCTTACTGAAGCATCTGAGAGTCCTCAAATTCAACAACAGGGATGTTTTGCAGGTATTAGACACCAATCATAGTGGGTAGAAAAAGTGGATCAAATTGCCAGAATTAAAAGGTTAACCGATTATCCAAGACATAAGCTTTGTCCCTAAGCTTCTTAGATTTTTTAGAACTATATTAGTGGCGTCATCTGTGGAAAATTGATTAAAAAAACATTGTGAGTTCTATTAAGAGTCGAGGTATGGATATCCCTAATCACCATCAAAGGTAAACTATCAAAGCACTATCACAACAAGATGTTTTATGGACATTTCTATAATTGTTAGCACACCTGTTTCGTCCATGCATCAACAATTCTTCATTATATTGGAAAATGTTTATGGTAATTTGATCACTTCAAGTTAAAGTAGGATTTCTTTCTACTTGCTTGTGGGCTTAGTAAGGCGAGAAGATGTTGCTCATGAATATGTCAAATCCACAAATGCAGTTGGAGTCTCGAGATTTTGGAAAGCTTTTAATAATACAAGTGAATTATTTGTTCAAACCATTTAATTTGAAAGGTCTATTTGACCACCGTCTAGAGGACATTTATTAGAGAAACCTTATTATCTTCCTTTTTCAGACTGAGACTATGATCTTAGTAGAAATGTCATAAAATTGATTACACCTCAATAAGGGGATAAAAATGTATTATGGTCACTAACTAAGAATGTAAGTTTCTTATATATAAATTAAATTGTTGAAAGTGACGATGCTTTTTGTTCTTCAAGTGTTCCCTAGGACATAAGCCCCTTAACTTTTCAAAGATAGGATGGACTCATTCTCCATAATGTGATTGCATAAATTACTTTAGAAGGAGTCAACATCTATTTAGTGTTGCATCAGGATTTACATTGGAAGGGATTAACATGGTCTCCCTAGTGCAATCACACATCTCTCCAAGGATAAGATGAACACTGCTTTAACAATGGGGATGGATACGGTCTTCGCCTCAACCTTCTAATGATGGAATGGATTCACTCTTTTTTAGTGCAATCGCACAAATTAGTTTGGAAGGAATTCATGTCTCCCTAGTGTTATAACACAATTTACCTTGGAAAGGATTAACATGGTCTTCCTAGTGTAATCACAAATTTCTTCAAGGATGAGATGAACATTGCCTTAACAACGAGAATGGATATGGTCTCTCCACGACATAAGTCCTTTAACCTTCCAGTAATGGGATGAATTCACTCTTTCTAATGCGATTGCATGAATTACTTTGGAAGGAATCGATGCCTCCTTAGTGCTACAACACAAATTGCTTTGGAAAGGATTGACATGGTCTCCCTAGTACAATCACACATCTCTCAAAGAATGAGATGGAAGCCGCCACAAAAGTAAGAATGAACTTTGTTCACCCGATACATTTACTCTCTCCAAAGACAAGACAAATTAGGTTTCTTCACAATCCACTACTGATACATCCGGACTGATAAGAGGACACTTACGAGAGAGAACTCTTCTAAGTTTCAGGAAAAAGGCAGAACCCTTTTAAACCCTGTTAAGATTGGACAATCCAAAGTTTAAAAATGAGAAATATTCAACTAAGTATGAGCATTAGACTAAAAAATTAATTAAATATAGGTATTAGACTAAAAAATATTCAAATAAGTGTGAACATTGGACCCATATAAAATCTCTACACAAGGGCTCTATATCCATGCAAACTAATATTGAGATAATTAAACTCTATAAAAGAGAATTTCTATTAAAAGAGAACTCATCCCCACAAGACCGAGGAAAAAAAAGATATACATACAAAAAAGGGCTTAATAATATAGCCCAGGTTCCTCAACTAGGTACTCGTCACACTGGGCAACAACAACCCTGACTAGGAACAACTCTGCAAAGTCAAGAACCGGGACATGATGGAAAGTTGCACTAAAATCCACTTATACTCCCCTTAAGAGATTAAAGAAATATAGGTTGGATATGACAAGAAATATCTTGTCTCCCACCGTCTTAGTCAAAGCTACCGACCTTCTAAAACACTCTAGGAGGTCTCTAAGTGAGTCTCTTAAAGCTTTCAACTTAGCATGGGAATGTTGGGCTTCTTTCTTGGCAGCAACAAACTCAGCCCGTAGACTATATTGGGAGGCCTCGCTTCAAGAAGCTCTTGTCTTAGAGGGACCACTTGGTTATAGGCGGCCTGAAGTGATTTTTTCATTGTATCCTAGCTCAAAGGCAATGCCCTATGTTTTGTCCTTCAGTGTGGAATAAGCCACCTTAAAGCTCTATAGATCAGCCTCTACAATAGTTTTTCTTTTTTGCAGCCATTCAAATACAACTTGATTTGCCCTATTCACAGCTACAGTCTCCCTCACATGCCCCTTTTCGGCCATTTAGTGTCTCTGAGAGTGGGTTCACATCATGAAGGCTTGCTAATGGTTGATGTTAAAAAATGGTAATCATAAAAACAAACCAAAAAAGAAATAGGAGAGTTCCTTTCGTTAAAAGCCATTTATCTAGTTAAAGTCAAATGATGGTGGAAGCTTTCATCAAACATTATGGAGACGAGATGCTAAGGATCCTCTCTAGCACTCTTACCACCTCGAGGCCAACCTTCCTAAGACCTCACATCTCACCAATAATAGATTCAATGAACTGCCTCTTATCATCTTTCATGATTGAAATATTGAAAGGCATACGACTAAAACCCAAATCGACAAAAACATCCTTAAACTCCTTAGTGCCAACCCCAATAGAAGTCCCAGTTGTTGTTTCCTCAGCTAACAAAATAGGAAGCCAAGGCAGAGGAAATACCACTGTAGGAGCCTCAATCGGTAAGGCTGGAGCATAAGTTTACACTAGGGTTGAGGCTCCCCTCCTCTTAAAACGGGTGACAATACTCACAATCACTATAGAGAGAGTCAAGTTTACTTTTTTCCTGGCTGGGGGAAGATCACTACCCCCGACTTCTACAAGGGTTATGACCCCCACCATTATCCTATTAAAGATGGAACATTTAGGAGCGGGGAGCTCACTAAAAATAATAAGGGATTCCCTCACCACCTTTTCACCTCTGCCTTCGCTAACTGCTGGAGACAAACACACCCATGGTAAACTTTCTTCAATAAGCCTTATTAAAGCTTCTCCTTCTCTTTTAGCTATCAGTCATGTAGAGACAAAAACAAAACAAAAGGTTAGAATCAGGGTAATAGAAAAAAGGCCGGAAGCAAGGCAGGGAAGCAACATACTTTGAAAAATGGTCTGGTAGTATTGTTTGGCCATCCTATTAACTTCATATTCAGTTGAAGTTGAGGCCAACATATAACACAATTCTTCTTCTCATCCAAGCTCAAATGAGGCTTGTTATTTACTTTATTAGGGATCCTTTAGTCGTGGGAAAAACCCCAAATTAGTCGCAATCCTTCTCTAAGATTAATTATCCCAATGAATCTTATAACCAGCCATATTCCTCTTAACTTCTTAACATGCACCATCTTTTTAGCCAACATGTTCTTCATAATGCCATTATTTCTGTTGGCAAAGTTGAAGAACCACTACATGTCATTGCTACCATGGATGCTAGTAACCAATTGATAGTAGCTTATAAAAACTTTGACCATATGTTCGAGCCCAATGATCCAATAAAAATTTTCAAAGAAGGAAAAAATTGTTCATCCATTGGGATACAGCTAGCCTAGACCTAATTGGTAGTAACCAGACACCTCCCTCATGAACCCTTAAAGAGGGAAGGAATACCACATTATGTATATACAAATGGGGCAGTGATTTCAAAATAACCCTAGGTGGAGCCTAGGGTCTGCTTGTTGATACGCAATGCAAGGTTGGGCATCTAAGACATATACTCTTCAAGTTAGTGATGAGCCACAAACTTTACATCCCCAACCCTTACATTGCTAAGGACGTCTTCTATAGGAGTTTGGAGCAACCTCCTTTTATCTTGAGTATCTCTCACAAGAGTAGGAGAAGAACTCCTGTAAGAACTTCTTTCCTAACTATATCTAGCATGGGCAGGGGAAGGACTCCTGCGAGAAGGTTTTCACACCTCCTTACTAGAGGAGGATATCAATGTAGCTCCCCCTCTTGTCCTATGACCTAATCTAATGGACCCTTGTCCCTTTTTGTTTCTTTCAGGCTTGAGTTGAAACTTGAACTCCTCATCGGGGACAAGAGCACCTCTTTTTTTGGAAACAAACCTAATGTTTCTAGAGTCTATTTGTTCTCTTTAAAAGAAAGATAGAGAAACAAGTTCTGATAAAAGAAGTGTTTGAAGTAGGTTTTTCTCCTCTTGGATTAGAGTAAAGATGATTTAGGGTCTTGTTGTGAGAGTAGATTTTAAAAAATCATAGAAAGTAAAAGTAAAAGAAAAGTAACAAATAAGAATGACATGATTATAAAGAAAAAATATTCTCATTCCCACCGCCAGATGAAATACCTTTCATATCATCATAGATCTAAAAATATCCACTGAATTACCACATTCAAAGTCAGCTACCATTTTATTTGCCAAGGGACACTTTCTCCCAATAAAGGCAAACCATCTGGACTTGAAGATCCTAGTAGTCCTATGTGGGACACGTAAAATCTCATGGGGAAGGTGGAAAGGGTTTCATCTACTGCTGACAAAGACTTTCAAAATCCTTGCATATAATATACAAAGAATTAGGGGCTACTGATAGAACAATATTTTTTTGCTTTTACTTGGGCTTTTTTTCCTAAAAGAATAACCAAAGACAAGGTAATAATCCAACACTTTTGTGCTCAGCCAACACTAAGCCTGGATATCTATAAGTCTGACAAACTGTTGGCGGTTTCTAGTCGATAAGGTTGCTCTAACCTCATTATCTTAAGTTTCAAATATGGACAATAATTTGAATCATGGGTTTTAAATCAGGTGACGACTTGGAAAGGCTTCAAATTGGTACATCAAGCTCGGAAGAAGTGTTTATCCATTGCCCCAAGATAAATATTTCTTGTTCTTCATCACATGTAGTCAAAGAGTTCTAGACCCCTGGCCCACACCATCAGCTTTCACACTAAAAATTCATCAATTCATTTCACATGTTAAGCTAGCTGACTAATGTGACCAAAATAATAGGCAAGAAAGATAAAAGAGAGTATAAATTTGTTTTGAGAAGTTAATTTTGTCACTCTTACCTAACGAGACCATCTTTAAACCAGAGACAAAACAGCTCATTAGTTAGGCAACCAAATTAAACATCCATGAAAGGTCTTACACTAGTTTCTTTATGTTCCATCTTCTTCATCTTCACACCCTCCGATGGTGCAGATACCATAGCTGTAAACCAGTCAATCATAGATGGAGAGACCATAGTTTCAGCTGGGAGCAACTTTGAGCTAGGATTTTTTAGCCCTCGAAGTACACGTTTGCGTTATGTAGGAATATGGTACAAGTTCTCTAGTGAGACTCTGGTTTGGGTTGCCAACAGAGAAGCACCGCTCAATGACACATCAGGTGTTTTGCAAGTGACCAGAAAGGGAATCCTTGTCCTTCTTAATTCAACAAATGTTGTTTTATGGTCTACTAATACATCAAGAGTGCCGCAGAATCCAGTAGCTCAGCTTTTGGATTCAGGAAATCTTGTTATAAGAGAAGCAAATGATACAAACGAGGATGATTACTTGTGGGATAGTTTTGACTATCCAGGTAACACGTTTTTGCCAGGCCTCAAGTTTGGCAGAAACTTGATTACTGGCCTTGATCGGTACTTGGTGTCATGGAAAAGCACTAATGATCCTTCGTTGGGTGATTCTACAACTATGCTTGATCCTGGTGGATATCCGCAGATATTTATCAGGGTTGGTGAGAACATAGTTTTCCGATCAGGACCATGGAATGGTCTTAAATTCAGTGGGATGCCTAATTTGAAACCGAACCCAATTTACACATACGAGTTTGTTTACAATGAGAAGGAGATTTATTACAGGTACGATCTGACAGACAGTTCAGTTGTGACGCGTATGTTGCTGACCAATGATGGGATTTTGCAGCGTTTCACCTGGACTAGTAGCACAAGAACATGGAATCTGTACTTGACAGCCCAGATGGATAATTGTGATAGGTATGCAGTATGTGGCGCATATGGAATTTGTAACATCGACAATTCCCCTGCTTGTGCATGCTTGGACGGATTTCAGCCAAAGTCTCGTCAAGATTGGGATTCTGGGGATTGGTCTGGAGGATGTGTTAGGAAGAATGAATCAATTTGCAGGGCAGGAGAGGGTTTTCAGAAGGTAACAAGTGTGAAATTGCCAGATACAAGGACATCCTCGTTTAATATGACAATGGACCTTGAAGAATGTCGAAGGGTTTGCTTGATGAATTGTTCTTGCACAGCTTATTCGACTTTGAATATAACAGATGGAACTGGATGCTTGCTTTGGTTTGAGGATCTTCTTGATATCAGAGAGTACACTGAAACTGGACAAGATTTTTACATTAGATTATCTGCCTCTGATTTAGGTATGAATTCTTTCATATTATTTTCTTGGTCTGTTAGATTATTTTCTTTCATTTCAGTCACATGTTAACACAAATTCCACTAGTGCTGCAGATGCTTTAGACCTATGGATACCTTTTGATTTCCAATATGAGAAGGCCAAAGAACATAATTGAATGCACACGGGATTTATTTTTTATTTCTTCTTTCTTGTTATTGATTGTTAAATGTTAGAGCCCACATGAAGTCTAATTCTTCTTTCATTTTCTTTTTTTATTGAGCATGGATTTTGGTAGTAGATACAAACGTCCTGAGCTAAAACAGAAAGGACCCGTGTCAAATTTTATTAGCAAGAACTCAATAATTCACACCCCAACTACTTAAAAATTATCTACGATTCAGTAAACATTGAAAATTTCACAGGGAAGAATCCAAACTGATCAAACCTATGCATATTGAACAAGACTTATTTGTATAGTATATCAACGAGTCCATTTCGGGGTGGATCAATATAGAAAAATGCTACCATTTCTAGCTGTATTTTAATTTGCTTTGACGAAGAAAATTGTAAAGACTTTTTTGTCTCAGGTGAACTTCCAATTGGTTATCACAATTTTTAATTAAGGTAGTGGGAAATTGAATAACATTATGGTTGTTTAATTTTTTATGATTTCTAGTTGAAAACTTAGTAGTACTGGAAACTGAAATCAATACCAGTGCACAAAACACATTTCCTGTATTTATATTATTTAAGCTTTACTGATTTTAAAACTTGGTCATGTTGGCTATGCAGAGCCAACTAGAAGTCCTAAGAGGACGACGCGAGTGTGGATTATAGCCATCTGTTTGTTGGTTGCTGGAATTACCATCCTAGGCGTTTGCCTGCTGTTTCTGATGAGGAGGAGGAAGATGAAGACAGTAGGTAATTTCTATCAAACCCTCTAATTGACGCTGCTGGTTGTTGATTCAATGGGTAGGGAAAGGAATTATTGCATTGGATATTAATGCAATGCAGATTACTCTTTGGTATACTTGATGACTTCCATATCTGTTCTGGTTGTTTACAAAACCTGATGATCACCATGATGGAAGAATTCCTATGCTGCTATTGTTTAATTAAGATTGGGGAAGAGTCTGAACTAGCATTTTAATTTTAAGATATATAAACTTGATGACATACATGATGGCTAGTTTATTTCTGCAAGAAGTACGCAAAAGAAATTCAAAGAAAAACGTAGACCTGTTTGATTTATGCAATGCATTTCCCATTTACAGCAAGGATGGTTTCGATGCAAGAAAGAGACTACTCAATTAATAGCACCGGTAAAGATTTAGAGCTTCCAGTATTTGACTTCGCAACCATAGCTATTGCCACGAGCAATTTCTCGGGGGCCAATAAGCTTGGAGAGGGTGGATTCGGACCTGTCTACAAGGTAAAGCTTTGGATGAGAGGATTTGCTGATAGTTCATTACACCAATGTATACGGTGCTAGTCAATTTTGATACAGGGTTACAGTGACTAGTTCAAATAATCTTTCAGGGCAAGCTAGAAGATGGACAAGAGATAGCCGTGAAAAGGCTTTCAAAGACTTCGACACAAGGACTTGATGAATTCAAGAACGAAGTTATATGCATTGCGAAACTTCAACACCGAAATCTTGTCAAGCTTCTTGGTTGCTGCATTGAATCCGAAGAAACAATGTTGGTCTATGAATATATGCCTAACAAAAGCTTGGATGCCTTCATCTTTGGTATGGCCATCTCAAGACTTCAATCTAATTAGTTGAGTTGTTACTTATAGCATATTGAAAACTGCAATGATCTTAGTACTGCCAATAGTGCCACCAAAATATTAAGTTATACATAGTGTGAGATATTGATATTATTGAAACATATTCTGTTGTTGTATTCTATTACACTTTACCTTGTAATTAATTTTATCGTGATAACATTTATACTCATGATCATTTGATCATCAAGATCATGTCAATCTAAAAACTTTAACGTTTAGAAAATGCTTCAAAATATAATTTATATTATTCTATAATATTATTAACATCCATCAAAATACTTTCAGATCAAAAGCAGAGCAAGTTATTGGACTGGTCTATGAGGTACAACATTATCAATGGGGTAGCTCGAGGACTTCTTTACCTCCATCAAGATTCCCGGCTAAGAATCATTCATAGAGATCTAAAAGCCAGCAATATACTTGTGGACTACGATATGAACCCAAAAATCTCAGATTTTGGCATGGCCAGGAGTTTTGGTGGAAATGAAATTCAGGGAAACACAAAACGAGTAGTTGGAACAT
>Ga0325403_1002353_pt1 | contig 16647 bp, 11 predicted proteins | sample PopdelMetagenome_19_FD_205665 | JGI IMG/M metagenome (GOLD analysis project Ga0325403, IMG submission 205665) | Populus deltoides microbial communities from Bellville, Georgia, United States - Xylem-PdKOR-R4 | ecosystem: Host-associated > Plants > Phyllosphere > Stem > Wood/Secondary xylem...
ATAAACATACGGAATTCGGAATAAAGAATAAAAAAAGAAAAAAACCTAACGGTCCCCGCGTTGAACTTCTCTTTAGTTCTTCTCTGTTAATTTAATTATGAGAAATGAAAAATAAAGTTTTCTCTGGATCAAATAACCCATTTTTCACTTTAATTCTCTGCTTCAATTTCTTCTGATCCGATCGATTGCGGGGATGAAAAGGAGAAATGTTTAGATTGCTGGAGATTCGGATTTGAATTTCAGATTTTAGTTCATTAATTTCTTGTTGGTGAATGCGAAAATGAGCACGCAAAGGCAGGTGATCGTACGGGACTTAATGGATGAAGGCAAGAAGAGGATTGTTGTTTTGGTTATTTGTGTTGTTGGATTATCTTATCTCATGTCTTGTAAGTTTTCCTCTCTCTCGCTGTGTGTGTATTTTGAGTTTGTGATTGTATGAATTAATTAATTGAATTAGGTAAAAATGTATCTGATAATCATTTTTACCTTTTAATCAGATTTTTCATTTGCGTTCCTGTTAACTATAAGAAGAAGTTCTTGATTTTTGCCCTTTCTATTTATGGGTATTACTTTGGCATTTTTTCAAGGTATAATAGATGAGCACAAAGTTAATGATATAGACAAGTTAACATTGGGAAATTGAATGAATGCTGGCCACTAGCATTGCCGGTTTCCTTTGGGATTAAGGTGTGCTTGAGATGGCACCTTTACCCTTTTCTGGCATTATTTCTGGACGTAGTGATTGTACAAGTAATGGGGTCAGTGAAGGGAGGAACACAATCAGTGAGGAAAGGTTGTGAGTCTGGAAAGAATTTTACACTCCCAAAAAATAATACGAGGTATTTGAAATATTTTAGAAAGAAAAGACAGGCCATAATATTGATACCTTTTGTGTTAAATGACACATCCACATAATAAGATGGAAATGCATGTATGTATGTCTTTTAATTTGCTATGTTCTCAATGTTTTGAAGAAGAACAATGCTCTAATTCGAGTGATGCCTCTATGTTGTTGTTTGACGGGATTATTTCTTTCTGAAATGCTTCAACATAAATGATGTGGTAGAGTGCCCTTTTGTTTTAATATATTAAGGAAATTGCTTTTCTTTTCTTTCCTTATGTCTCAAGGGAATTATGTCAAAAAAAGAAGATAATCTGATAAAATTGTGTTCTGATTATATTAACAAAATCATTGTAACTGACTGCTAATAAACCTGCTGCAAATTCTAGATTCATGAACATGAGTGATCGTTAATGGACATAGTAGAGTGAAGAGTTATACCAATATTATCCATAAGACAAGGTTAGAAAATGGAGTAGATCAAAAAAACGTGTGCATATTTAATTATTTAACAGCACGAACAGAGCAAAAATGTAGACACCACAGTGAGACTTTGTTTCAATGTGAAAGAAAAGACGGCCAATGAGCTCTAGCTCAATTGATCTGTAAATTCTGTTATACTTTGGGTGTATACAGTTAATTTCCTACAAACAGGGAGGCTTAGGAAAAGAATTTCTTTATTTTCTTCCACAGAGAACATTTGCAGTACATGAATGGTTGCTGCTTTTAGGAGTTCAACTAAAATATTTAATTTGTATAGGTTGAGTACATGAAATTCTGGCTAGTTATTTCAGCCTGTTGTTTTTTAAGTTGTACATAAATGTATTCTCATTTTTTTTTTTTTTATATTTGCAATGCCTTCTTTTTTGCTTGTCTTTAATTGGAACTTACTCTCATTTACCATTTTCAGTAACGAGCTCCTCAGTTTGGGTCAACTTGCCTGCTGCTGCTTCCTTGATCATTCTCCTTCGCTACTTCACCATGGATTATGAAATGCGTAAGAAAGCTGCTGCATATAACAACAAACCTGCCTCTGCAAAATCAAGTACACTGCCACAAAACAAATCTCTTGAACTTACCAGGGTAGTTGAAAAGTCTGACTGGAGAAGGAAAGTGAATTCTCCTGTTGTTGAGGATGCAATAGATCACTTAACAAGACATCTAGTCTCTGAGTGGGTGGCAGATCTATGGTACTCTCGCCTGACCCCTGATAAGGAAGGTCCAGAGGAACTGGTGCAGCTAATGAATGGTGTTCTTGGGGAATTTTCAAGTCGCATGAGAAATGTAAATCTTATTGATCTACTGACAAGGTTTTAGTTCTTTTCCTCCTGACTTTTCTCTTAGTTTACTTTGTCTCCAAGGTTATTTGCTTTGTCACTAATCATCTAGGGTGACACAGGGATCTTATTAATCTCATCTGCACCCATTTGGAGCTTTTTCGTGCGAGTCAAGCAAAGATTGATAAGCAACAGTCTGGTTTGCTTACCATTGATGAGCGAGACAAGGAACTAAGACTTGTTCTGGCTGCTGAGAACAAATTGCACCCTGCTTTATTTTCTGCCGAAGCTGAGCACAAGGTTGATTTGTTCATTTTTTGTTTGTTAAATTTGCAAAGTCATAGAATCTACATATGTTGCCTCTGAATGTGAAGGATTGAAAGTTTAGTGACAATCTGGACCGCTTATTTTAGGTTTTGCAGCATCTGATGGATGGCCTCATTTCTTTCACTTTCAAGTCAGCAGATCTGCAGTGCTCTTTCTTCCGTTATGTTGTCAGGGAACTTCTCGCTTGTGCGGTGATGCGACCAGTGTTAAACTTGGCTAGCCCAAGGTAGTCTTTCTTTCTGTTTTGCTTTATAGTTCTGTGTTGTCATTTTTCCTTTCTTTCTTTCATTCTTTTTTTTTTCTTGTTTCCTCCTTTTGTTTTTCAGGTTCATAAACGAAAGGATTGAAAATGTTATCATTTCTAAGGCTAATCAAAGAGTTGCTGCAGCACAAGAAGCATCTCATTCCAAACCAAATGGGTCTTCAAGGATCTCATCCGATCATTTTTCTAGGTTTTTAGACCCCACTGGAACTGGGGTTGAGCTTACGCAGTTAAAAACCAATCAATCCAGAAGTGGGCCAGAGGCACCTGAAAAAGATAAGGTGAATGGAAGCCATATCTCAAAAGATCCATTGCTTTCCATCGATACCCCATCTTCCCGCACATGGAGCTCACTGTCCAAAAACTCCCAGATTAATAATGAAGGAGAAATTGAACGACATCTTTCAGGACGTGAATGGGGTGAGATGTTTGATATGATGTCGCGCAGAAAGACTGCTGCCCTTGCTCCAGAAAATTTTGAAAACATGTGGACAAAAGGGAGAAACTATAGAAAGAAAGAAGGTGAAAATCAGGCAATCAAGCACGCCCCACAGAATTCTTCTGCAAGTAAGTCCATTACATCAGATTATTCAAAGAGTACGTCTAATTCCAAGAAGGATGATGTAACCAAACTCGATGCTTCGCTGGCCCACAATGATCAGTCTGTGGGTACTGAGCAGTCTACTGTAGAAAACCCTCGGCATCATGTCAATCAGAACATGTCAAATCACTCACTATTTAGTTCACACCGAGATGGCATACAGAGCCACATGCATGTGGATGGGACTGAGTCAGGCAGCACTAGCTCTTATACTTCTGAAGAGGAAGATGTGAACTTTGTAACTGGTCTTGATTCTCCAGGAACTAAAGTCTGGGATGGTAAAACTAACAGAAACCTGGCTGTTTCCCACATTCATCATCCGCTTGAAAATCCTGATGGCCACAGGGCAAAGAAGACTGGTAGAGGGCATGCTCACTATCAAAGATTATCTAGACCCCAATCTGGCAGGAAAAGGTCGAGGCCAAGCACTCAGAAGGTACCTGTTTGGCAAGAGATTGAGAGAACAAGCTTCTTGTCTGGGGATGGGCAGGACGTACTTAGTTTAAAAGGACATGCTAAAGCTGATGATTTCACTGATGATTCCGAGGTTGAAAGTCTGGATAGAGTTTACAGTGGATCAACTGCTTGTTCGTCTGCAACATCTGTTTTTATTCCTGAAAGCCACACTTTAAATGATAACTCCTTGAAACATTCATTAATGGTGGATGCATTTTATAAGTTGAGATGTGAGGTACTCCACTTCAAAGCTCATTACTTTTCTCTGCTCAATTGCTTGACCTTTCATCTTCTGATTTAATGATAAAGGATGTAAACCCTCTTGCTGTTGCAGGTATTGGGTGCAAATATTGTTAAGAGTGACTCTAAAACGTTTGCTGTTTATTCCTTATCTGTTACGGATGTAAATAACAATAGTTGGTCAATCAAACGAAGGTGCTATGGATTTCTGTCTCAAATTTCTTGTTTCATCTCTTGTTGATGTCTTCTGTAATAAGCATCTTCCATGAACAGATGTTGTCTTTTTATTGTGCTCTAACATGGTGAACACATGATCTTTATAATATTTTCTCCCATAAAGTTATACAGCTCATGTAACAGAACTCTACTGTCAACAGGTTTCGACATTTTGAGGAGTTACATAGACGGCTCAAAGAATATCCGGAATATAGTCTTCATTTGCCGCCAAAGCATTTTCTCTCTACAGGTTTAGATATGCCTGTCATAAAAGAGCGGTGTAAATTGCTTGACAGATATCTGAAGGTCAACATCTAATCTCACTTTTTTTGTCTGAGTGAATTTGATATCAGCTTTAGCTCTTTGATAAGCTGGAATTGTGGTCTTCAATGGATTTTCAACCTGATTTCCTATTTAGATATTTATCCAGGTTTAATTTGCTGCCACTATTCCAGCACTTATCATTTTTGCACTGGTGCTTGGCTGTTAACTCAAGTACTTATGGACTCTTCAGTATTATGTTGTAAAGTAACACATAATAACTCAAAAGGTTCTATGATTGGGAACTTCAATAGTGCTGGTACTAGATTAGCCATGTAAAAGCATTCTTGTGGTAGGTAAACTTATATATAATGTTTGTAAAATAAGAAATGCTACATTTACATGGCCAATCTAGCTCCACACCACTGAAATCAAAGCATAATATTTAAAAGTTTTTCATTAGATATGAGTGTGCCAACTGCGAGAAACAACTGAATTGTTGCTTACTTGCTTTATTTAGAACATACATTTTTCTGAGCTAGTTTGCTACTTCTTTGGTGCCATGCTTCAACTCTTTAACTAACTATAACCTGTTGCTGTTTTCCAGAGGCTCTTGCAACTTCCAACAATTTCAGGATCTATTGAAGTCTGGGACTTTCTTAGTGTTGATTCTCAGGTTTCCATATTTTCTGCTGTTATTAATGGAGAATCCCCTCCCTCCCGTTCTTTTTTTGGGAAGGGAAAGGTGTTCTTTCTGATATTTCACCCATACTATTCATTTGCTATTATATGGTGTCATGCAGACGTATGTGTTCTCAAATTCATTTTCTATCATCGAAACATTATCAGGTGAAGCTTGTTCAATTTAGGATGTTATCTTTTATTTTGATTTTCATTTCTTTATTTTGATCTTTCCTCTCTTTTCATATTTCTTGGAACTTTCTAGTTGACCTGGATGATAAGCCCTCTGAAAAGAGTAAAAGGGTTTCAAATTTTATCGGGCCTGCAACCGATTCCTTATCCACTAGGAAGGAACAATTGAGTGCAGAGTGCAAGGAATCTATATTGCAGACAAAGCATGCTCTTGGGGTAGATGGAGCACGAATGATTTCAAAAGACACGCCTCAATCTCCAGTGAGAAAGTCTGTCAAAGAATTTGGAAAATCATTCAAGGATCCAGGCTGTGATTCAGATACGCAAAAGAATGCATCATCTGCCAGAAATTTAGAGAAGAATATAAAAGGAAGAGAGGGCGATAGTTTAGAAGAGATGTCCGCATCCCTTAATGATTCTGCTAATGACCCCATGCTCCCTACAGAGGTAATTAACGTGGGTTAAGGATTGGGCTGGATTGCAGGTTTACCTTAATAATAGAAGGTTGTCTTATAAAATTTCATTGCTTCATTGCAGTGGGCACCACCAAATTTGACTGTTCCTATACTTGATTTGATAGATGTCATTTTCCAGCTACAAGATGGTGGATGGATCAGGTACTCAATATACAGCAATGTAGAAATATGGTGGATGTCTTGTCTCTTTATAGAAACTATTTTTCATCATCATAGTGACATCCCACTGTGACTGCTGAGGATATGCTGCTGACACAAATGATTTGTGCATTGCAGGAGGCAGGCTTTTTGGGTGGCCAAACAGATTCTACAACTAGGAATGGGTGATGCTTTAGATGATTGGTTGATAGAGAAAATCCAGCTCCTGCGTAGGGGTTCAGTTGTTGCATCGGGGATCAAGCGGGTTGAGCAGGTAATCTTTGAAGTTCTGCAGTTTCTTCTATCTTGAAAATTTCCTAAATCTTCAACAATACTTGGCAGTCTAGAGCACTACTGAAATGCTGGACTTTTTTTTGCTGAAGTGGTAAATAACAGAGCTGATAGATCGGATGCAGTCTAGAGCACTACTGAAATTCTGGACTTTTTTTTTACTGAAATGATAAATAACAGAGCCGATAGATTGGATCATTGGATGAATTGTCTGGGTGGTTTGAGTTCATGTCCTCTTATCATTTCTACCCAGCACCATTGAACTTCATCTTTGGGCATAAAACAAAGGGTGAGATAGTGTGGCAAGATGGTCCATCTGAAGTGCTTTTCAGTAATGCTGAGTGAGGGAAGGAGGGGTTTTTCTTCATTTTTTGTTTCATATTATTAGTCGGAAGTGAGGGGGGAAAACTTTTGGGGTCCCACTAGTGCCCTTTAAATAATTGAAGATCTCCTGTTTTCACTTGACATGTTCTGGTCTTTACCCCTGAGGTAGTAATGAAACCTAAAGACTATCCTTGTAAAGCAGACTGAATTGAAAGAATGGATTACCCATGGATACATGCTATGGCTTTTTTTTTTCCTTTCCTTTTCTTTTTCTGTCTTCTCCCAGTTTTCCAGCAGCTGGTATGGGCTACTCTGATACGAGAATATGCTGGAGTGGATTGACTTGTTCTTTAGATTTGTACTTGATTGTGTAAGAGGCTTTAGAAAGAAAATTGAGATGCTTGTGTTTTATCCTGATATTAGCTGTGTTGTTATTAAATAGATACTTTGGCCTGATGGAATATTCATAACCAAACATCCAAAGAGACGACCGCCACCCCGTCAACCCTCAGAAGTGTCTTCTCCTAAATTGATTTCCCCTCATGGCCAGCAACCCATGGAAGTATCTTCACCTAAATTTAGTAATGAGGAGCAACAACAGGATGCAGCTCGACGTGCTAAACTTGTATATGAGCTGATGATTGGTAATATCATTTTTCGTATTTGTTCTTTCTGTATTTTCTGCATCACAGATATTATTTTAAAATATCAGTAAATGCCTCAAGGAACCCTGTTTTTGAAATGCAGACAACGCACCAGCTGCCATTGTAAGTCTTGTTGGTCGAAAGGAGTATGAACAATGCGCAAAAGATCTCTATTTCTTTCTTCAGGTATTTTTTTCTTTGGTGGGATTTAAATCCAAATCTTCTTATGTAAAGCATAAAAGTAGCAGCTGATTATAGATGCTTTTGTGCGACATGTATTTAACCTTCTCAAATGGAAAATATATTGGGGGGGGGGGGGAGGGGGGGTTGGGTGGCATCTTTCTATGTCGCTTGATATTGTTTGTCAGCATCCATTTTGTATTTCTCCCATGGTTTGGGGTGCCTCATTCAGAAGAGACGAGACAAGCCAAATAAATGATGGTTAGTGAGGAAGGCAAGGCATTAAGACAACTCAGTTTAGCGAAGGGTGAAAGCTTTTAGTGAATTAATGATCTGGGTTTTGTTGCTTGATGTTGTTTTGTCAACATCTGTTTTGTATGTCGCCCATGGTTTGACATGCCTTATTCAGAACGCGTAACAAGCAGCCTTGCTCAATAAATGGTGCTTAATGAGGGAGACAAGGCAGTGAGACAACTTGGTTTAGTGAAGCAAAGAATGAAAGCTTTTAGTGCTTTAATGATCTGTGTGAGTGGTAGCACCAGTGACTAGATCAGTACACACCAATCATTCCAGGTGTTAATTTGTGACCCTGAAAGAAGATAGCAGTTCTAGTGCATGCCTTGCCCATATTTAGAACTCCATATCTTGTTGAATATTTCCTGGCTCACCAATCATTTGTATACAAATGATGTTACTGAGCTTCAGTGGGTTTTTCCCCCCTTTGCAGTCATCTGTTTGTATGAAACAACTGGCGTTTGACCTCCTTGAGCTGCTGCTTTTGACTGCATTTCCAGAACTGGATTATGTTTTCAGGCAGCTGCATGAAGAAAAGCATAAATTTGGTGAATTTAAACCCAATTAATCAAGCATAGCGAGTCGATCTTTGCCTGATTTTTTCCCCTTCAGGTATGTTATTTTCAAAATTTTGCAACTGAAACATGTCCGACATTGTGATTGATGGTATCAAAAGATGGTCAAATTGATACATAGGTCTGATGTTTAGTTAGATTCTTGTTTTGGCAATTTTGAGGATATTGTTCCTAAATCATGAAATTAATGAAAAATATATATATAATGATTTTTTCATGTCTTCTCTCAATCTTGTTCCTCTTTTTATATAAATCCTCTATTTTTCCTTGCTTTTGATCCAATGAGTGCCGCTTCTACAATGACAGATTGTAATTCTGTTGAGGTGTTTGTGACTTTACAATGTTGAATTGGTCAGAAAGCTATCATGGATAAGGTGAGAGATTGTTGCAGGATTCTTTCAGTGGAGTGATTGAAGAGGAGTAGGGCAGGAGTTATTTGAATAAATGACCGTTAGGGTACTATTCTGCAATCCTAAACGAAGAGTTTAAAGTTATTATGTTGTGCTGCTGAACTAAACGCAGCGTTTGAGTTATAATGTTAGTAGTATAGGAGACATGTCCACTAGTGTAGGTAACACTTGCTGGAATCTTGGAATTGTTTTGGTTAATAGGTAACAAACTTGTAGAGAATGAATCCAAGAAATGAATAACGAAGTATGAGCGGCCCCCCAACCCCCCCCCCCCTCCCCCGTCTCTCCATTGCTCTTGCTGAGTTACTTGCGATCTGCCATTGTTGGCACTGTTAGCAAGTAGTTCTCTTCCCCTAGAATACTTGGATGAAATCCAAGTAGGGACTATTCCCATCAAGCTTGTTCCAAGTGGTATTAGAGCATCATCTCTTTGGACTCGAGAGATGGCACCTGACACTCGATCCCAATAGATTAAAAGGCTTGAAGATTCCCTTGAATCTGTGAACAAGGAGCAAGCATAAAAATATGAGCAAGTGATGAAACTAGTAGACTCATATAAGCAGAACTATATGCAAGTGATGAAAGTACAAGGTCCAATCATGAAACCAAGCTTGAAGAACTAAAAGATCTTATCAGTGGTCTGTTTTGCCAGCAAACTTTCATTTTGCAGACTCTGCAGCAAACAGTATGTGAACCCAGTGTCACCAGGGATAAACCAACTCATTAGGGACAAGATGCTGCCTTCAAGACTTGTCTAAACTGTGAAGGTGGTCACCACTACTATAAGGTACACAAACCCAAATGTGATTTTTCTAATTTTAATGGTGAAGATGTGTATAAATAGCTTTATAAATGCAATCAATATTTTGAAGTAGAGGAAGTTAAGAACTCTAAGAAACTTAGATTGGCTTCTTACCATCTTGATGGTATAGCCCTTTATTGGCACCAAAATTTCATGAGGAGGTATCTTGGGAAGAATATGTTGAAGCTTTATGTGCAAGATTTGATGGGCAAAAAGATCCATCAGAGGAACTTATGGAGATCTTAGGCAAGTTAAAAGTCTGGTGGCATATATACATGATTTTGACATACTATAGAATAAGGTTGATATTTCTGAAAAACAAGCTTTTATGTTCTTTATTGGGGGGTTGGAGATTGAAATTAAGAATCTAGTTAAGATGTTTGAACCGAAAGCTTTGAAACAAGCTTACAACCTAGCTCGATTATAAGAAAACACTATCTTACAAACGTAACCGTCATAACCTTCCTAAATATCCCTCTCAAGGCATAACCTAAACCAAACTTAGTCACCAACAAACTCACCATAGAAACTCACCTCCAGAAAATAGCAGCAACCTATAACTACCTTAAAATAGCTTACTACCCGCTCTAACCCAAAACTATAACTGCAGAGTTCCTTTTGAACCTACCAGACCTTTGAAGAATGGGGAAATAGAGGAAAGAATAACAAAGGGCTTGTGTTTCTTGATGTGATGAGAAGTTTGTTTCTGGACATAGGTTTAAAAATAAAAGGCTCAATTCTCTTTGCATTAGAAGTGATGAAGAGGAAGTAGTAGAAGGGGAGATTGAAGAAGACAATTTTGAACCTGAAGAAGTTACTCAATTCCTATCAATGCTTTAGAGGGTACTGTGAGTTTTCATACCCAGTAACTAGCAAGGTTGAGAAATAATCAATCTTTATCATGGTTGACTTTGGAAGAACACAACTTTCTCAATTTTGAAGCTGCCAGTAGATTACAATATAACCTTACTACCATAAAACCCTTGACAGTGGAAGCAAATTGAGGAACAATGTGTTGCACAGCTCTATGTAAGAATTTTGAAGCTAATGTTTTCATTGTGGACCTAAATAACTGTGACATGATGTTGGGAATTCAATGGCTGGTCATGCTAGGTGACGTTGTGTCAAACTATAAAGAATTGTGGATGTCATCCAATTGGCAAGGAAAAAAGATGTTGCTCAAGGGCAACGATCCGGCTCGCTTACAATCTATTAGATTTGAGCAACTCAACAGTCTGCTAGGGTGTCCTTCACAGTGGGCAGAAGTTAGCTTATACAGTTTGAGAATCATTAAAAGGGTTGGTATCACAGTTTGTTCTATGTCTACCACTTTAAATCCTGTTGTGGAAAAACACTGCTTTGGAACATCTTTTAGAGTACTACTAAGAGGTGTTTAATGAATCAAAGGGGTTACCGCCCCTCGGATCTCATGATCATGCTATACTTCTCGAGGATGGAGCCCAACCTATCACTTAAGGCTTTACATGTATTCTGGCTTATAGGAGGATGTTGTAGAACGAATGGTCACCGAAATAGAGTCAGGGGTAGTTCAACCTAATAATAACCCTTTTGCTTCCCATGTGGTTTTGGTCAAGAAGAAGGATGGGTCATGAAGATTGTGTTGAATATAGGACTCTTAATAAACTCATTATCAAAGACAAATTCCCCATACCCCTAGTGGACGAGTTATTGGAGGAGTTAGTGAGGGAAACTATATTTTCTAAGATAGATTAAGATCTGGGTATCACCAGATCAGAATGGCTTTATAGGATGTATTCAAGCTTTGAGGACTCACAATGACCATTATGAGTTCTTAGTTATGCCTTTTAGGGTCACCAATGCTCCTGCCACATTTCAGAGCTTGGTGAACGAAAACATCTTAGAAAGTTTATATTGGTGTTTTTTTATGATATTCTAATATACATCAATATTATGTCAGACCACCTAAAGCATTTGAAGATAGTGTTTGAATTGTTAAGTGTCCATAAGCCGGTAGCCAAGAGAATTGTGTTTTTGGTAGTGCTCAAGTGGAGTATTTGGGCCATATCATTTCCAAGGAAGGAGTATCCACTAATCCACAAAAGATCAGGGCTGTAGTGGATTGGCCTCTTCCTAGGACTGCTAAATAGTTGAGAGGATTCTTAGGCCTCACTAGGTACTACATTAGATTTGTTAAAGACTATGGAACCATCAGTAAACCTTTGACTCAATTGTTGAAGAAGGATGTATTCGAATGGAATGATAAAGCTGCAAAAAACTTCAAACTTTTAAAGGAAGTTATGACACAACCTCCTGTTTTGGCACTACCAGACCCAAACAAACAATTTGCATTAGGACATGGCATAAAAGCAATGTTAATGCAAGATGGTCATCCTATAACTTATGTCAGTAAGTCTTTGGGCCTTGGAAAACAAGCTCTATCGATCTATAAATGGGAAATGTTAGCTATACTTTCATGTAGTAGCTAAATAGAGGCATTATCTATGGGGCAAACATTTCAAAATCCGCACTGATCATGTCAATCTCAAGTATCTTCTAGAACAAAAGGTATCCTATCCTTCTTAGCATCTATAGCCAAATTACTAGGTTTTGATTATGAAATTGAGTACAAGAAGGGAATGGTGAATGTAGCAGTTGATGCTCTATCAAGGACTTCTAATGGTGAATTGTTCACTATGTTGGTGTCTACTGTTTCCACCAACATTATGGAAGAAATTAAGAGATCTTGGGAGCAAGACAAGGCTATACAGGGTATCATAGTAGACCTAAAGAAGGATCTTGGATCTCACCCTCAGTACAAGTGGGCGAACAATCATTTGAATAGAAAGGGAAAGACCGTGGTTGACAATGACCCTATACTTCAACATAAATTAATCTTCTTATATCATGATATAACTAAGGTGGACATTTTAGAGCTACAGTGACTACTAAGAGGGTAGGAAGTCCTTGTTATTGGAGGAAGTTACAGAAACAGGTGAGGCAATATGAGAGATAATGCACTACCTGTCAAAGGAATAAACCAGAAAATGTACTCCTTCCAGGGTTGCTACAACCATTGCTCATTCTTCAGGCACCATTTACAGACATCAGCATGGACTTTGTAGAGGGACTACCTAGATCTAATGGCAAGAAGTTATATTTGTGGTGGTGGATCAATTTAGTAAGTATGCATATTTTATGGCTCTAACTTATCCATATTCTACAACTACAGTGGCTACTCCTTTCATGGATCATGTTTACAAATGACGTGGTTTACTTACAACTTATAGTCAACGATAGAGATACTATTTTTTCAAGTCAGTTTTGGAGAAGCGCTTTTGCCTATCTAGGAGTAGAGTTGCACTATTCTATTGCCTGTCACCCACATATGTCACCCACAAATGGATGGACAAATGAAAACAGTTAACAAATGTCACCCACAAATGGATGGACAAATGGAAACAGTTAACAAATGCCTAGAGAACTACTTGAGATGCATGACTGGTAACACTCCACACCAATGGTCAAGGTGGCATTCACTAGCAAAATGGTGGTACAATACCAATTATCGTTCTTCCATATGGTCAAGCACCACCACTTCATATTCCTTACTGCCCTAAAGACTCCAACATTTGGATGAACTGTTAACAAAAAGGGAGAATATGCTACAATTACTCAAGAAAAACCTCAGATCAGCGCAAAACAGAATAACACAGGTGGCTAACAAGAGAAGTGAAAGGTCATTTAATATGGGTGACTGGGTGTACCTAAAGTCTACATTGACAGAAATCCATGGCACAGAGGATTTCACACAAGTTAATCAGCTAAATACTATGGTCCCTACAAGATCATAGAACGAATTAGAGCAGTGGATTGTAAGTTACAATTGCCTTCCACTGCTCAATCCACCCAGCTTTTCATGTTTCATAGTTAACGAAACATAAAGGAAACAAATAACTTACCTGACATGAATGGTGAAGACTCCGCTCAACCATTAACAGTGGTGGACAAGAGGATGGTGAAACGTCACAACCAAGTTGCCACCCAGATCCCGGTTCTGTGGAAAGGATTATCACCATCAGATGCAACCTAGGGGGTTTGTGGTGGATTTCTTAGTAAGGTTTCTAGAGTTCTCCCTTAGAGGACAAAATAGCCGTGGGAGGGGAATTGTTGTAGGATTCTTTCAGTAGAGTGATTGAAGATGAGTAGAGCAAGAGTTATTTGAATAAATGATCGTTGGGGTAATAGGCTGCAATCCTAACGCAACATTTAAAGACACAGCGTTTGAGTTATTATGTTAGTAGTATAGGAGACATGTCCATGGTAGAGTTTGTATTAATTTTCATAGATTAAATTTAATTAAAACTAAAAATTTGAACTCAGTAAATTAGATCAGTTCAAAACGTTTTGACTTGATGTGGTGGAAAGTAAGGCTTCTTTAGATTTGTTTAAAGCATTACACTATCAGTATAAACCTTACTTGAAATACATGTTTTTTTTTTAATTTATATCAACTATAATATCTACTTTGGTTGAATGATAAATGGGCTAGTTTTTTTTTTTTTTTTAAATCCCCTGCCACTTATTTTACCTGTGTAGATGATGGCGGTACATCTATTCGAGAAAAAAGTGCCATCTAATCTTGTACTAGAGAGTCAGTGTACCACATTTGAAGCCATGTCAAATATGGCAGAGTACCCAATAGCATTGGCATTTACCAATAGGCCTGCTTAGAACAACTGCTGTGCACGTTTATATTCAAGCGGTTTTACTGCTATGGGTGGTCCTCAGAAGCTGCCTAGTAAAAAGTATAAACTGGCAACCCACCCTATCTTAGTAATATAACCTGTGCTGGCTTTGACGGGGAATATCACTGCTGCTTGAGATCACCATCCACACATTGAATTATGTTTTAAAATTTAGTCAAAAACTTGATGAAATTGAATAATAGTCCCAGCATCCTCATTCAAAATCAAACCAGCTACATAATTAGGAAATGAATTTAACTAAATAGTACCAAAAAGGTGAATCGTACCCATCAACAATGTTCTCACAAAACTCCCCAATACATAATTTGCATGTAAATCTATAACTGGGTGCCCAGATGACACCCAAAAAGACTCACAGCTTAAGCAGATGCTGCTGCACCCTTCTTCCTTGGCTCTGCTTGAGTGCCTGATCAAAAGCCAGTCAACAACGTCAAGATAACAGAAAGGAATCATTTTAACCCAAATGTAGTATTTATTATACTATTTACCTTCTCTGAAACCACTCTTGAACCTGCGAGGGACATTGCGGAGATACCTCATCCTTCCGGTTCCAGTTGTCTTTCTCCGGATTGCCTTCTCACTCCAGTTGTCTGAAACCACAATAAAAGAACATAAAATCCACCAACTTGTTCACAAACCAAACTATACAAGTTCAAGCAGAAGTTACATATTTAAAAGCTAAACAAAAACGACAGCCATCACAATTATCTTCATAACCTGGTTAATCAATGCAAATAAATTATACATGGGAAGCTGACACAGATCAAAAGGCAGGTAATGGGGCTTGAATCTTTAAAAATTGGGAAGAAAGGGGCTCTAGGTTGAACATCATACAACATCATGGTTTCCCCCATATAAACAAGCTATACACAACACTACTATTTACAGATAATGGAGCAGCACAGCCATACCACTACAAATATACGTGTTCTTTTCACAAACACAAGACTTGCTTATTGGCTATAAAGAAAAGAAAAGTGGTTCGAGATAAACAGCTAAGCACTTAAGGCTAGATACATATAGAAGTCTAACACACACATACAAAGATGAACAAAACGATATCAGATCAATATGAAAAGAGAGCATTGACTTGAAAGCAAAAGAAAAATTACTTCCAGATAAATACCCAGATTGATTCAGAGTTCAATACGCAGAAAAAAAAAAACATACATTTCCTCTTGCGGGCAGCAGGGAAAGCACAGGCAGAGCAACGGCTCTTCTGGAGGTGGAAGCTACGTCGGCCACACCTAACACAGAGGGTGTGGGTCTTGTTCCTCCTCTTACCAAAACTCCCTGTTCCCTTCCCCTGCCATTGTTACAAACACACACCCAGATAATCAATTACCAAATGCAGTTTGTAGATCAAAACAAGGACACGATTTTTACAGAAAGAGAGAAGAAGAAAAGGATTTAGTTTGTTAGCGATACTTTACCATTGCAGCAACAGATGCAGAGAAACCCTAGAAGAGCTCCTTTTTTTTTTTTTTAAATTTTTTTTGGGTATTAAAGAGAGGATGCAGCGGGGTTGTTCAAGAGTAATATATACCATGCGCTAGGGTTTTAATAAGATCGGGCTGGGCTTAGTTCTTTTATCAGAACCTGACTTGGAAATAAATTATAATAATTATGTAATAGTCTAGGCCCAGCTTGGCATCTCTCTCTCTGTTTTTTTTTTTAAAAATTCAACAATACGTGTATCATTAAATAAGATGATATGATCACTGCCGTATCTTATATTTATTAATCTGTGTTTGAAAATGAGAAATTTAAGTGTTACGTTCCTACTTATTTATGTTGTATTTGAAAGTGTAGTTGTGATTGTTTTTTTGTAATGTTTTTTATTTATAAATATATTAAAATAATATTTATTTATTTTTTAAAAATTATTTTTGACATCAGCGCATGATTTAGAAACACAAAAAACTATTAATTTGAAATAAAAAAAAAATTTTAAATTTTTTAAAAATCTTTTTTAAAACACAAAAATAAACAAGAAAGACTACTACTAGTCCATGGTGTATTTAAGTTGAGTTAGAATTATTAAAAAACAGATGCAAATTTGTAGGTCCTCGTTAAAAATAATTATGTCAAAAAGTTTATTTAATTACAAAGTAGAAATGAGAAAGCTGTAATTCACCTTCCATTTCTTAGACCTGCCTAAGAGTGGCCTTGGACATTTAAAAGGCAGTCCTTCCTTTCGTTTTGGCATTTAGATAACTGCAAAAATGTAAATAAAAGTAGTATTATCTCCGTAATTACTCTTTATTGTACTTCAACATTCAAGCCCCTAATTTCTCCCATGATTTCAACATCGCGAGTGTTGTTGTAGGTTAAGCCTTTTTATTGCACAATAAATTGGTTTATGCCTTGAATTTTATATTTGTAGCACCATATGATAGGGAGGACATTTA
>Ga0325403_1002358_pt1 | contig 16641 bp, 21 predicted proteins | sample PopdelMetagenome_19_FD_205665 | JGI IMG/M metagenome (GOLD analysis project Ga0325403, IMG submission 205665) | Populus deltoides microbial communities from Bellville, Georgia, United States - Xylem-PdKOR-R4 | ecosystem: Host-associated > Plants > Phyllosphere > Stem > Wood/Secondary xylem...
TGTGTGTATTCAAATATCAAATTATTCATTAGCTAACCTGATAATAACAAAAAAAATTATTGTAAAAATACAAAAAAGTCATTTGATACTGGTACTAAATTTTTTGTTTTTAAGTGTATTTTAATTATTTCAAAATATTTTTAAAATGAAAAAAGAATTATTTATTACTTATTAGTTTGGTAAGGACTAGTGAGTTATGAAAATACCTCACTACCTTTAATAACTAATTTTAAGTTTTTTCCATGAGAAAAGAAAAACGAGAACAATGTTTTTATTCACAATTTATAGTGTTTTTCCTTTCTCTTTTAGCTTTTTTATATATACACACACACACTTCTTACAATCAATCTACTTAAATCTCATTATGACATGACATTTATGCTGGAACAAAAAAAACTAAAACTAAAACTAAAACTAAAAATATCTTGTGATTGGTGATGTCATAAAATGTAGAGGTAACACCAATCTTGTTTATATATATATATATATATATATATATATTAAAAGAACTAGAACTGGATTTAAAGTTTTTACAACGTAATAAAAATATTGTCCCTTGTTGCCTTCCTAGTTCCTAGTACCTACCTCCTACCAAGAACTAGACAACTGGCCTTGCAGTTGCAGGCTCAATAATTGAATGAAAAAAAGAGAGTAAAAAATACAATCGAATCCAACCCAAGTAAATTGTAGCCAGGCTACCCTTGATAGGGGGGGACCGTTTTAGCACAAGCCTTGATAAGAGGGGACCATTTTGTACGTCAGGGTCCTGTTCAGAATGGCACCAGACATAGTCGCCTCATTCGCTGGCTGGGCCTGCATGGCTGCACACCTCACCTCCTTATCCGCGCACCGCAGGGACCACCCTCCGCCCTTTCCCTCTCTGTGCAAGTGCAGCCCTGAAGCCCAAACGAAAACCTTTAGAGACACAGACGGGAAACCAAAAAAGAAAAAACACAAGTCAAATCCTAATCAGGTCCCCACCTTAGCTGCAACTCACAAGTGTACGAGTCTTATTGGCGTGATTCCTCTGCCTCGTGCTCCCGTGCTGTCCCCACTCTTGTGGTCCATGAAACCTTGGCTGACACATGTCCTTCGGAGCACACAATTTGATTGTTGCTGTCGCTGTCCTGAAGACTGCAAGTGGCCTAAGAAGTAGGCAGGCCGATGAAAAAAAAAAACACTACTGTAAAAAACTTTGACTTGCAAATAGTAATGCTACGTGTCCTCAGATCCGTCCATTAAACCACCTCTACTGAAAGTCCACCCAAGAACAAGCCCTCCAATATAAAAGTCAGTCCTCGTATTTTTCTCATAGTTTCAGAATAGTTTGGGATATTGCTACTTTGCCATCTAACTTCAAACAATTTCTCGATTTGGTCCTCCTCCAATGAGATATGTGGACATCGATGATGTTTCTCGTTGGCTTGAGAATGTTAATTAGACAATTCACGTGGAATATTTAAAAATTAATGATTTTTGTTTCACATTTTTCACATTCCATCAACAAAATTTGTTGAAGATAAGACTACGATGTAGTATCCCGTCTCTTCATGATCATTCATTGATGTAGATATGATGCATATTTTTTTTCCTAGTCTAGAAAAAAAAAAAAAAGTTGGTGCTCAATCTACATGGAATACTAAAAAAACATATAGAATTGATGCTATAATTTTCTCAAAAGGAATAAATGAAAATTTGGATTTTATGCGCTGTTTATACGGTGTTTGTAAATATAATAACGGTTATTTTAAAATGTTTTTAGTTTAAAAATACATTAAAACAATAAAAAAAATTATTTTAAAACAACAAAAAAAATTATTTTTTAAAAAATATTTTAATATATAAACAGATTAAAACGATTTAAAAATATAAAAAAATAATTTTAAATTTTCATAAAACTTCACTGAGAATTAACAGCTTGTTAATTAACATCTTAATTGAGATTGATGAAGCATCAATATTTTTTTTTTTAAAGGAAAGAAATCCCAAAGAGTTCAACCTTTTCTTTTGTTTTTAATTGATATTTTCAAATCAATATTTATTTATAAAAAAAAACAAAGGGAAAGAAATCCCAAGGGTATAATTGAGAACTGTTTTAGTTATGGTTGAAAGAAAGAAGGACTAAACTTGTAGCTGACCCCAAAAAACAAAACACAAATGACTTTCACTTTCTACTCCATTTCCTTCTTCTTCTTGTTGTTCATGCTTTCACTCCACTTCAAACCCTTCTGTCCTTCTCCGTTCAAAAACATACAGACCCACTTTTCTTTCCTTCCCATATCTCCCTCTCCTTCTCTTTCTCTCCTGCCCTCATTTTGAAATGAAAACCCACCTCTAATGGCTTTTCAAGACCACCACCATACACCACAAGAAATGACTTTTCAACTACCACAACACCACCACCTCTCAGCCTCACCTTCCACCGGTCCCACATGGCTAAGCAACGCAGTCCTCCGTAGACACGACGACGTTTTAACCCAAACCCGCATCGAAAAACCAGAAAACAACACCAATAATGGAAGTGAAGAGGAATTGATAGATTCCGTTAGTGATAATTGGGAGAGAGCTAAATGCAAAGCTGAGATATTAGGGCATCCCTTATATGAACAGTTATTGGCTGCTCACGTGGCTTGTTTAAGGATTGCCACGCCAGTTGACCAGTTGGCTAGGATTGATACACAGTTGGCTCAGTCTCAAGATGTTGTGGCTAAGTATTCTGGTGTTGGTAGGAGCCATGTTGTTGATGAGAAAGAACTTGATCAGTTCATGGTAATTACTACTGTTTCTCCTAATGCTTTGTTAATTATATGTCGTTCTGTGCTCTTCAAGGCTTGTCTGTCCTGTGCTCTGGCTTTTGTTGACTTCGAGTGGGTTCAAGTTTGGATTTTTTTTGTTATAACAGATATGAGATAATCATCATGTTTATGGTCGGTCAGTTAATTAATGGTTCTTGATTTTTGAGATTTATACATCCTGGGATTTCCTTTTACATTTGTTTTTGATGGATGCTTATCGTGCCCGTTAAAATTCCAAACTTGAAATGACAAAGAAACTCCCTTCTCTTCATTCTTCATCGTACCTCAATATCTCCATTATGGAGAGTGAGTTAAGTAAGAAGAAACCCTTTTGATATATGTGAAAGAAAATAGGTTCTGATGAGTGGATAAATGGTAACTTCGATGCGGGTCATGGCACTGGTGATGACCGTTAAGGCATCACTGCAGGTATCAATTATGATGTTCCATGAAAATAATTGAAACTTTTGAAGTGCTTTGGGGAATCTCTTTGGTGATGGTTTTTCTACTACATATCCATCTGTTTGCAGGGATTAGTCCTCCTTGTGTTATGGGATTTGTTCTGGCATGAAGAAAGTTCCTGCCAAGTGTCTTATATCTAATTGTTCTCCAAATTACATGCATTGATTTTGATTCATCAACTTTCATTTCTCATACCTGTACGAATTAACTTTTTGCCTTTAGTATATGATTCTGTTACGTTGCAGTAATGGTTGAAGCTATAATTCTTCCCTTAATTAATTTCAAAAAAAGTTCTATATTTAAGAAGCCCAATTATTAGAGTAAATGCTTGCCTACAGTTACTTGAGCTCCATTAAGGAGACAAGTGGAGATTAATGTCTTGATAGAAAGAGAGATTGACATAACTTGGATTCTTTAGAATAATAATGGATGATTGGGGTGACTGGGAGTGAGTTTGACATGGACAAAATATCAAATTAGGATTTTTTCTTATTGTTCTGGTGAATAATGATTCGAACTTAATGCATACCGACCCAAACAGATTTAAAAGAGGGGTTTTTTCAGTTACTCTACTCGATAAATAATAAATAAAATATAAATATTGTCAAACTCAAATTGAAACCTATTCAAACCTTGTCTGAGATATATACAATAGTATTATATATATATATATATATATATATATATATATATAACATTTATATTTTTTTTAATCCAATATAATATATTGAATGTTGAATAATAAATATTACTCGGGTAATTGATACTCAAACGGGTATCCAAAACTTGATACCCTAATATTACATTAGGGTGTGTGCTTTTATTTATAATTTTATATTTAATATATGTATACATATCTCAAATATATATTTAACTTTTATTTTATGTTGAATAATAAATAGCAGTCAAGTAATGATACTCAAATGGGTATCCGAAACTCTATAAATGGGATAGATAGGGAATAGAGATATCTAAATTTCTTAAGCAATGGTTAATAAGTAGGGTGTGAATATAATATAAACCCGATCAATGGTGCCCATTGCCATCCGGCCATGCCCTTATAGTGAGTAGACATGTTATAAGCAATAAGGTTGGAAATATAAAGTCATTTTACAAATTGATGTTACAAAACTAGTTGGTCATGATGGATTACGAAACAAATTCTTGCTGTCAATTAATGAGAAATTTCCCGAAATTTTGGATTGTTTTGGCGTTGATTTCTTCTTACCATATGCGACATTAAAGAAGTTTGTGAGGGTGAATGATAAAACTGATGACTGTTCCTCGGTCAGCTTGATAATGCATTTATGTCCCGTAAAAAATTCTCTTTGGAAAAGCTTATGATAGCGTTTCAAAGCTAAAATATTTAAGAGAAATAGAGATTCAAGACCATTTAGATAGGAATAAATTTGTCATTAATGTTTTCAAGGGGTCTCATACGATGATGCAGGTGATTTGCAATTGATTACACTTTAGCTGTTCTTTACTGATGTATAGTAAATAAGGATTATATGAAATCTTTCAGCATGGTCATGTGGCTTCTGCATGGGTATATGAATGTATAATACAAGTGTACATTTGCTGCAACATGGTAAGCGATGAAAAATGTCAACAGTTTCTTTAATAGTTCAAGTATATCAATTATGCCCATCTCCTGTTTTTGTTTCTTTGTTCTATGTGAGATACATATAACGTTATCAGTTTTGTTTTCTTCCATCTGACACTCCTGCTTTGCTCCTCTTTTTTTTTTTTTTTTTTTTCCTTGCCATGCAGACACATTACGTTATATTGCTCTGTTCCTTCAAAGACCAATTGCAACAACATGTCCGTGTTCATGCTATGGAGGCTGTAATGGCATGCTGGGAACTTGAACAGTCTCTACAAAGTTTGACAGGTACTTAGACCTTCTATCGAAAGGAAAAGAAAACGTAAAACATAGGGCTTGCTGGTGGCCTACATAGTGGAAAGGACTGAAATAACTCATAAATGATTCTTTGCATGTTCATTAGCCAAGCTGCTTCTTTCTTGCTGCTGTTTTTTTGTATTCATCTTGCAGATCCGCAATTTGTGCTGTTTACTTTGCTGTCATATTAGTTGTCTTGCTTCGTGTCAATGTTATCATACTTGATCCATGCTGTTTAACATTTTCCTTTGCCAAGAAAACTTTGGATGATTGATATATGAGTACTCAAAGATATTCATCTTCTATTTCTCAGAGTACATTTTACTTGTTTGTTTTTCAATATTGTAGCTAAACACTTTAGTTAATAAGATATCAAAGTTGAACTGTGGCCAATGTTAGCCAATCCCTTAGCCAACTGTGCCTTGACTGCTAAAAGAGGCCGGCGGTTTAACCATGGGGCAGCCTACCTCTCTTTCTTGTTAGAGAATAATATAAATCATATCTTGAGCCTTACCTAACAGCTTAAACTATTGAGTTGAGATGGTTCTTTGACATGGTATTAGAGCCTTAATGACCAAGCGGTCACGAGTTCGAATCTCACTATCCCTATTTATTTGATAAAAATTAAGCACAAGGTAATGTGAGTCTGTGCAAATTTCAAGCCCAAAAGGCTTTCACTTAAGAGGGTGTGTTAGAGAATAATATAAATCATATCTTGAACCTTACCTGACAGCTTAAGCTATTGGGTTGAGATGGTTCTTTGACATTTCTGTACCCCACTATTACTGTTTAAAACTTAAATCAGAGAACTAGAAAAAAAAACCTGCATTATTGCTGCAACTAAAGTGCTACATATGTTGTTTCATTAAAATTAAAGTTGATTTATGACCTAAATCTTTATTTCTGGTTTTTGTGGAACTTTCATGGTTGCTTTTGGCATTAGTTTATAAATTGTAACGGTAGTAGTGATGCCTATGTAAAGAGAATGACCCATCATTCATGTCATTTCAGTCAAAGGGTTCTCATGGCTGTGTCTCCTGGAGCTTTAAAGCATCATTTCATATGTGGGGGCAAGGAATTTCTTTGAATAGCTTTTTGTCCAACCTTATCTTGGGTCACTTTAAAGTGTGAATCTTTTATCAACGTTTAATCAATTGTAGTTTGTTTATTTGCACACTATGTTCTAGTCTCTTACAAATTGAAGCCAAACAAACACTTTTCTTTGTGTTGAAACACCATTTTTTTTTTCTTTTTGTGAACTGTCATTTACCGCGACTGTTAATGGTTACCACTGAATGCTACAATAGTTCCTATGGCTTGCTTCTCGTCAATCTAACACTGCTTCATTGTTTTCCATTCAAAGCATTTAGGTTGGCAGTCCAATAGTTATTATCTCTACATACAAAGTTTTCTCCTGTGGAACATGTGAAACCCCCAAAAGTATTTGATATAATTTAGCTTGAGCTAGGACTCTTGTTGTTGCTGAGAGTAACCGAAAGAAATGGAAGATCCCGTGCTCTTTGATTTTCCTTCTTTTATATGATAGTGTGCATTTAAGCTAAGGGTTAAATCGGATTGAAATGCATGTCTAAGCTTAAAACTAAATTACTGTGCTTGACAGGTGTATCTCCCGGGGAAGGCACTGGTGCAACTATGTCTGATGATGACGACGACCAAGCAGATAGTGATGCCAACTTGTATGATGGAAATCTTGATGGGTTGGATACCATGGGATTTGGTCCTCTAGTTCCCACCGAGACTGAGAGGTCCTTGATGGAGCGTGTAAGGCAAGAATTGAAGCATGAGCTCAAACAGGTAAGAATGCATAAAATTAAATGGTAAATTACCATGTGAAAATGGTGTGGCTGAGAGGCTTCCTTCTGTTTAGGATTACAAGGAGAAGATTGTGGACATTAGAGAGGAGATTCTACGTAAGAGAAGAGCTGGAAAACTGCCAGGTGATACTACGTCCCTCTTAAAAGCTTGGTGGCAAACACATTCCAAGTGGCCATACCCAACTGTAAGTTCGAGATGATGTCCTTACTATACACTGTTAATGTTTCCCTGCTGGCTCCTCAAACTGTCTTCTCAAAATTGTTTTTAGGAGGAAGACAAAGCAAGATTGGTGCAGGAAACAGGTTTGCAATTAAAGCAGATAAATAATTGGTTCATAAACCAAAGGAAAAGGAACTGGCACAGCAGTCCTTCAGGTTCTACTTCGAAGAGCAAACGAAAGAAGTAAGCTGCCTATTATATGTGAACGCTGGCTCCTTCAAGAACAATTTGCTAATTGTAATGAAGAAAATAACCAAAGCAGGTGATACCAGCATTAAACATTTCGTATAAATGGAAAGCTATTATTTCCTTGTGTACGTACCTGGGGAAGAGCATCAGAGCACATTTTGGAGGCATTGCAATGAGCAAGAATTCTGTAAGGGTAGTAGGGATGTTCTGTTTGGATATCCCTGTGTTGCTCATACTGGAAAGCTCAGCTTAATTTGAAAGTGGCTGCAATATATTCTATATGTAAAGATGGTCTAAACTCATTCACCTATCAATTCCAGTTGAGAAGTGTGCTTTGAAGGCATGCATACTGATACAATAGATGTCCCTAGCTTATAAGCATATAAGATTGAAAGTATTGGCTTGGATAGCTTCCTTCCGAGCCACGGGCCTGTAATTTTGCTGTTACTGGTTTATATTTCTATATTTGTGATAAGAACAGCAACAGTAAAGGAAAAGTAATTACATCCTTGTCAACATTCAAAACCAATTGATCACAGAATTTTTTCAAAAACATGTAGGGGTTGCGATTTGATCAGTGAGAGTAAGGTTTTAGAAATTTCTCATGAATATACCAGTGCACATTGTGGATAGCATGTCGAAGATTTGACTTTAGTTTCCAAAATGACAGCAAACCACATCATATCCAGTTTGTTCCACACCCCACAATCTAATAACCAAAGAAAAACTAGTTAGTGGTAATGAAATGAGGGTTAACGGTAATGAATTGAAAAATGGAGTGCTTGAAGGAAATCAAGCACATTTGAGGACAGTGAAAACAACAAACGATTTGTTAAAAAAACAAAAGGTCAACCATTAAGATATTCTCAATCCAAGAATTAAAAAAAAATGATGAATTTATTCACAACTCGTTTCGACGAGTTTCTTGATCTACAGAAGCAGCAGCAAACTTCGGAGAGAAACCAGGAATCAAACAGCCATCTTCTTCCCTATCAAAGTTGAGAGCATAGCTTTCAGCATCATACTGAGCCTGATTATTCCTCTGTTTCCTCTTCTTGATATATGCACCAATCTTTCTAATGACTGTCTTCCACTTTGGCCCCGCCGCTATCTCTGAAGCCTCTTTTACTTTCTCACCAACCATGGATCTCTATGGTCACCATTCTCGTTCAAAATATCATATTCCCGTTCATTGTTCCGCCTCAAGTTGAACGTGAATAGTCGAAAACAACAGCAACCGTTGGATGAATATGCCTCTTCTTCATAATCATCAAGGTGATCATATCCTTCTTGTTCATGGGACATTCTTGGCGAGTCGATGGGGCTCATGAAGATTACTTGAGGTTTAGCCATGCGTAAGGGACGAATTGGGAGCGAGAAGAAGAGGGTCTTAATATGGAGAAGGAAATTGAAGTGAAGGAGGCGAGGAAGGGTCTAAGAGAATGGAGAACATCAACTCTTCGGCTTAATAGTTTTTGGAGGCTTACATGGCTCTCTATGATGGGGCTATTTGTGAAGGCGGTATCTTTAACGAGTTAACACGCTGGCAAAAGGATTGCAACAAAGAGCTTCCATGGCGACACAGTCAAGAAACCACGCCTCAAACTTTTCTTCCTTTTCACTTGACTCGCGTTTCAAGCGATTGAATCTCATACTTTTTGAGAGAATATGCTTTCCGCGGAGATGATTTGCAAATCAATGCATATATACACGTTAAAAACTAGCAAAATACTCTGCCCATTGAGTAAGTTTATAAAATTTGTTCACATATTTTAATCAATTTAGAAAATTGAAGTGAACAAAATCAAAATAAATCAATATTAATTGTGAAATTATTTCTATTTAATATGTATTTTCTATTATTTAACACCATGTGTGCATCTTATATTTTCTATGAAAATATTTGATTTTGATTAATAAAACTAATTCAAGGATATGGGAACCTTTTTCCTTTCAATTGGCAGATTATATATATATATATATAAGGTTCACGAAGATGCTATTGAAAGCTTGTTGTACAAACTCAACCTATCAGCACCAACTATAGCACACAGCTAACACTTCGAACTCTCCCCATACACTTGGTTTCTTGCTCCTAGTTAAACTCCTCATGCCAATCAAAAAAAAAACTTATGCTTAGGCCACGGTAATAACAATAGTTATTATCGATTTTCGTAAAAATGATACTGTTGCATGCATCCAGCATTAGTGTTGAGGTGGTGAAGACTTGCGCAGACAATTCAGCCCATGTTCTTGTGATGCTGGGTGGGAAAATAATGGAACAATGTCATTATAAAAGAACAAACAAATTCGGCCTCTCTAAGATTACAAATGCTATGAAACGTAATAGTAAACAAATTCTAAATAAAACGTAAAACCCAACAACTTGACAAATTCTAAAACTGTAATTCAAAAAAGAAAGACCGACCTAGCCTGTGCTACATTCAAGTCAATGCATACATGTCTTTCAACAACCAAGAAGCAACGCATTCCCAATGTACAAAGGGGAGACACAAAACACAAAAGCTTGCCTGAAATCATTGTTTGAACGTGGGAATGTGTTGAGGGGGGCTACTGCTATGGGGCTTGCCCTTTGGAAGGAATCTTTGCTGCCATTGCACGCAACTCATTTGCAATTTCAGTGAAGTTTGGTCTGTCTGATGGCTCAGCAGACCAGCATCTCTCCATCAATGATCTCCAGTCTGGGTTACAAGTCTCTGGCACTGGTGGCCGCAAGGTATTGCTCACAATACCGCCTGATTAGCATTTTGGTAGGGAAATGATCAGCGAGACACATACTTGAGCCCATTCAAGTCAACACAACACGATTATTTGTGATAAAACAAAAACCTTACCTATAATAGCCCCATAGTGCAAGTCTGTGTATGGCTCTTCACCAGTTAGAAGTTCCCACAACACAATACCAAATGAGAACACATCGACCTATGTTAGAGAGAATTGAAGCACAAGCTCAAGTGAGAAGGAGAAAATATTTATATGCAAGATGGTATTAAAAGACAAATGGAGCACAAACCTTCTCAGAGACAAGACTACTGCTTCCATTCAGAAGCTCCGGTGCCATCCATGGTAGTGTTCCCCGCACACCACCTGAGATAAGTGTTTGGCATTTCACCTTTGACAGGCCCAAATCACCAACCTGGAGAAAAAGCAGAAGTGAAAAACCAATCCAATAGATTTTCTATTGAAATCAAATACAGAATCCTTAAGTTAAACAGCACATGTAAAGACCTGCAGATTATATGCATCAATTTAACCATAGACCTTAAATTTGAACTCGACAGTTTTGACAGATTGTCATACAAGGAGGTTCAAAATACGGTAAATTACATGTGAGCATTTTGGAAATGGAGTTCTATTCCCAATAGCATATGCAAATTGCCACTTATGATAAGGTTTCATAAGCACTTAAGCCTCTGATAACTTCTATCAATGACAAAAGCAAACGCTTCTTGAATTCAGGACTAAAAATAGAAACAATAATCTTAACTATCATCACTAATAATAAAAAGAATAACTTGGAAACCCCAACTAATGAAAAGAAAACAGAAAGGGATGAAAAGACTATTGCCATTACAAGGAGGGGTAAAAACACTTCACACGTGATACAGACTGGGAGATAAAATCCACCAAGTCACTCGAGTTAAAGTAACGGTTGGACAAAAGAGAGTTCAAATCAACTAACTTAGACATTCCATTCATCTCTTGCTTTAAAAAAATATCAGCCTGAAACTCTGTTGACAAGATATCAGCATTCAGCATTCAGCATGCACTTGAAGATATCAGCATCAAGTACAGTTGAGAAGATAAGATTACCTCTCTTTTCCTATGCTATTAAGTACAGTAATAATACCATTTGTGATTTGATAGTCAAATTTAAAGTGATTCCATTTGAAAACATTCCCATAACCTCAATGCCATCTGTACCCCTAAACCATTCTGCTAAAAATCCCCTCATTCAAAAGGACCCTTGCAACAGCTCTAAAGTGTTCCATCTAAAAGATTCAATTAATTTGCCTGAAGTGCGGAAGGATAACTTATTTTAGTCAGACACCCACATTTTGCCTTTGCAGAGGGAGATAACCACTAAATGCAACAAGACAATTTTCTAGATCAATTAGGCACAAAATAAATTCTCCAGATACTAAAATTGTCAGAAGGAGAATATCAACAGAAATGAATCCACAATGGATGTGCACGTCAGAGAGTTCATTACTCGATATAAGAATGAATGAGAGAATAAAATATCCTCTTCCTCTAGATCGGGTCACTAACCTTGCATATTGGCCGGTGAGGATCTCGAAGATTAACAAGTAAATTGTCACTCTTCAAATCAAAGTGCACAATATTCTTCCCATGCAAGTATTCCATTCCAAAGGCCACATCCATGGCAATCATGAGACACTTACGCTTGTCAAGGCTCCTGACAACAAGCAATTACAAAATCAAATTTCACTTTCAAAGTGGTGCATGAATTAAAATGGAGAGAGATACAGGTTCATGAAAAGAAACTAGAAAATAACACGGCACCTCTCATTCTTCTGCAAAGCATTTCTTAAAGAACCATTAACCATGTACTCTGTCACTGTCGCCACAGAACCTCCAGGGCCATCAAGAACAACACCATAAAAGGCAACCACATTTGGATGGTGCAAATCAGCAAGCTTAATTGCCTCATTCCAGAAGTCATCTCTCTGATTATGATCATATGGCACAATGAAGACAGTTAGCAAGTCATAACACATGAATAACATCAATAAAAGCAAAGCTTAACAGGTGAGACGGGACAAAAAAAAAAAAAACAGAGAGAAGAATGAAAACAAACCATGCGTTCTTGTTCGGAAGGTTTTCCAGCGAAACACCTATCATTAATTCGTTTGATTGCGACATCAGTACCCCTCCATTTCCCATGATAAACAGTGCCAAAGGTGCCAGAACCCAATTCCCGTAGCTCTTCAAGGTCACTGTTCTTTATAATCTGCCAGTCAACAGCCAGAAACATGCTTAAAATTGACAATCACAATTATAAATTACAGGAAGCAAAAATAGTGAACTCTTTCAACCTGCAAGCAACCAAGGCCTTCTGATACTGGAAAACCAAAATTCACCTTTTCAGGCATTTTTTTCTTCATGTCCTGAGTTAACAAAGCAATAAAATATAGGGATAAAGAATAGTCAGATAAAGCCACCATTAATGGCAACAGGAAAAGGAAAGCCAATTGATAAACATGAACATGTTCCCACACTAGTGCAATGAAAACAGAAAGGATTAAGCACCTCAAATTTAGCTTTTTGCTTTATTTCTAAACCTTCATTTGAAACTTCTTTTCCTTGATTTGGTTCATAAGCTGATTCACTGCTTTCTGACACTGTTGGTTCTGGATTAGAATTAGCTGACTGGAAAACAGAAGCAGCTACACCCTCAGCGACAGCCTTGAGTTCTTTCCTGACAAGTTCCTCGGCTGAACCTTCAACCATGAAATAAAAAATGCTAAGAAACTACTTTTGCAACATAAGAGAAGATTTGATATTATCCAGATGAACACAAACATAACAAATAATTATGGGAGTTATCCGGTTATAAGCACACATGAGCACACCGAATAAGAAGCTTCTGACCTTTGGATGATTGAACACACTCTAAATCCTTGTTTGAATCACTCAGGGGCTTGGGAACTCCATCCTCCACCATCACACCTGTGATTAAGTCCACCTCACCAGAGTGGTTCTCAATGAAAGGATCCCTAGTACCAAACACTTCTTTTTTTGTTGCAATCTTGCTAGGTCTAGGTGGAGGAAAATGATTATCATGCCTTGAGTTCCAAGGATCCTGGCTGCTGAAGAGTGAGTTCGAGGAGTCCTGAGCATTGCCAACTCCACTAGATGGTGATAGAGAAGATAGTGTATTACCAGTTGATGATAAAGCTTCCACGTCACTAGGGACAACCTTTGAATGCAATTGTGAATCATTCTTCCATTCAACAACAGGTGGGATTCTGTCATTCACATAGACCGGCTCCACACCAGAGAATGCAGGGATCCCATAACTAACTTCAGCAGAATCCAGGGCAGGAATCTCAATCTTAAATTGAGGATGTGATGCTTTACTAACCAAAATAGGTGGTTGTGCGACCTCATGTAATGCCATTGGTCGGGAAATATGCATGTAAGAAACCCCTGTAGAAGCAGGTAACACTTTAAACTGCTTGATATGATTTGAATTGAGAACCACCTGAGGTTTGCCAAGGGTATTATCTAGAAGAACCTCCCTCCCAGCCATTTTCTGGGTTTTATGATCTAAGATTTCTTCCTTTCTAAATTTATCAACAAGCGACTTTTTCTGATCATTGTTAACATTAATTTCAGGGGGGCGTGTGTGGAGAGCTTCCATCATCCCATCAACTAATCTCAGCTGGTCATAAGATATGCAAGAATCTACAGCATCTTCTTTGGAAACAACAACAGGAAGCTTGCCAGTGTACTCTTTTGGAGATTCATGAACTAGTTGTTCAGAAGCTTGAATAGGTACACCAGCAGCATGAGAGACATTAGTATTAGCAGGTTTACTCAGTAAATCCTGGGGTTGCATTGGCACTGAATGTTGCTGGACATAATCTTCTATGTGAGATTCGGGAATTCCACCTGTGAACATGCCACAAGGAGACTGTACATCGCCTGGTAAACCTATCATGCCATAGGGAGCTGAAATCTTAGGCTGATCAGAATTGTCAGTATTCAAGAAAGTTCTCTCATTTTCATGAAGGGACTCAAGATTTTGAGAGGGCACGATTGCTTCTGACTGTGGCATTCCAATATGATGATCCATATGACTAAGAACTGCAGGTTGAGCACCAGCACCTTGTTCAATAATGCGTTCTCCCAAGGCACAAGTTATCAAAACCCTGTCCATAAGCCGGGCTTTCATAGTATCTTCTAAGAGAAGACTATGATGAAGTGAGTTTGTATAGATCATTCCAGATTCTCTTGGGTCCTGTACCAAAGGATCAGAATGTGTATGAGGCAGTGCTTTCTGACACATATAACAGTCCTCCATTCTTGGAACTTTCTCGGGGAAAATGACCTGTTGATGAGACACTGACCCATCAGAGAAGACAACATGCTCTGGCTGAGGAACTTGGGTCCAGCCATAGCCTCCTCCAACAACTGCATGAGGGAGTTGAGCCCGATACACATTGTAGCTTGGGTCAACAGGAACCTGAACAATCCTTGTTCCAAATGCATTTTCTTCAGGATAGTGCTCCAATCGAGTTTGTTGGGGTTGCATCAATGGTTGAACCACAGTTGGCCTTACAGGTGTGGATGTCATAGTCATCTGCACTGCAGGAACATATTGAAGAGAAGTAGCACCTGCATTACTCTCATGAAAATGCTGTTGGGTGAGTACAGACCCAGAAGTTCCCAGCAGATGATTATTTGGAAATCCCATTTGGGGAGGAAGGTGCCTATAATCTGCATGATTTGTAATTTCTTGATTAGGATCTACATAAACCTGCATCTGAGGAGCATGTGGTGGAATGCCTGATCCAACTTGCTTGAAATCATGGGCCACATGCTGCTGTTTTTCAGTAAAAGGAACAGACCTCTCAAGTTCAACCTCAGTCTGAAAACATGAAGTCTGCGGAGGACCAGACTTAGCCGTTGGAATTACCAAAGAAACAGCAGATGCACCAGCATAAGGTGGGGGTTTAGTATCTGCAATGACTAATTTTGGAGTAGAATCATGAGAAGTTGCCGAATTATCCCTAGGGGATAACAGGCTGGTAGATGTTGGCCAAGTCACATCCCCTTGACCAGGACCTGAGCAATCAACAGCCTCAGTCCCACTAAAATCAGAGTTTTGTGTTGAACTTACACTTGCCATGCTCTCCTTCCTAGCGATACAATGACCACCACAATCCACAACCCCATTTACTGCGTCAAAATATTTCTGCCCACTATCATGTAAATCCCCAAATTGGACCGAACCAGAAGCATCAAGCTGTAAATCTGAAAATAAAAACACCCTTAACTTAGCTGACCCATCCAAAGACCTCTCAACCAACTTCTCATATTCCTCCATCATATTATCAAGATCATCAGCACATGAAACAGACACCAGTGCATCAAGATCCTCATCAGGAAGCTGGTATTTAATAACAACAAGCTGCTGATATGTGTCCGTCATCTTCCGCTGTAGCTCATTAAAGCTCACATCTCTCCTCACACTAATAATCCTTGTTTGCCCTCCAACATATCTCAACATACCATCACTTGGTCTAGGTAAAATCTTCCCCCCAAAACTACACAAAAACTTTACTTTCTTTCCCGACACTGAATCATCCTTACCATTTTCACTCCCATGGTCAGCTCCGCTGCCACTACCACAACTTCCCAAATTGGGGTTATAAGCTGACCCTATATTTACTGCCTCATTGCTCCCATTAACATTAATCCAATTCCCAAAATTGGGTGAAGAACAAAATCCTGACACCATATTATTTCCAGCATGATCAACAGCATTACCACCTACCCTGTTCCCCAAATTAGGATTATAACCAAACGCAACGCCTGAACCATTTGCACCCACATTCACACTCCCAATCGGCACCTGCAGGAGTGGGGCCCACGGGGTAACCCCAGGAACAGCATTCCCATATCCTAAACCTACAAAACCAGCATCAGACACTGATGCCGAATAAATAACAGGTACAGACCCTTCTGGGTTGGAAAAGAATTCTGGGTTTCTACCAGCTGTTGCCGGTGTGGTGACAGCACTACTACTAGAACTAGCCATGGCAGCCATAATGCGGGGCTCTTCAGGTATGGCTCTAGCTATGTTCAATGGCCTTAGATCATTTGGTATTGGGGTTTGATCAAAAGCCATAAATAAACTTCAAATTGAAAAATGAATCGATCCTTATTCACAAACTTGGGATTTGCCCCAATGGGTTTTGCTGTACACATTCACTACTCTGACAAAACCATCACAAACCCTCCCAATATTTTGCACAAACCTGTGTGTGTGTGTGTGTGTGTGTGTGTAAGACTAAACAGAATTAAAGCGAGAGAAAGAAAGACAAAGTTACCAGATTTGAACGGTGACAATTGGGGATAGATAAGAATAAGAAAAAACGACACATAAAACAGTAGCCCACTCGGTGCCGCAGAAGAAACTTAGAAAGGAGCTTAGAAAAATCCAGGGCTCTTTTAAGCGGGTCA
>Ga0325403_1002361_pt1 | contig 16631 bp, 15 predicted proteins | sample PopdelMetagenome_19_FD_205665 | JGI IMG/M metagenome (GOLD analysis project Ga0325403, IMG submission 205665) | Populus deltoides microbial communities from Bellville, Georgia, United States - Xylem-PdKOR-R4 | ecosystem: Host-associated > Plants > Phyllosphere > Stem > Wood/Secondary xylem...
TTTTGGATCAGTAATATTCACATCTTATTTATTATTTATTGACTGAAGAGTAAATTAACTATAAAAAAATATTCAATTATTCGAATCAGTTCAGCTGGGCCATCGTGATCAAGTAAAAATATCCGGCTGGGACATAAAAACATTTGGACTTGTGCACGTGCACTGGGTTTGAAGCCCATTACGGAGATCCGTGGGCTTTTCCGCAAACTAGGGATGTCCGAAGCTGACAAGGTCAAAGACCAAAAGCAGTAGCATTAGTGGTGGGAATAAAAAGAGAATGACACTTTGCTGACAAGTCGAGCACACTGACCTTCCTTTGATGTGTGGAATTATTTGTGCGAATTTCCTGCAGCGTTGCTCCTTCCATGTTGTCCTTGCTAGGCCTTTTTCCTGCCTTTCTTTGAATATAAAAGTTGCACTTGTTATTGTCTGTTTTTGTTGTCAAAATTGTATTTAGATGTGTCTCCAAAGTATATTTGATATGAAAAAATATTAAATTAGTGTTTTTTTTTAATTTTAATGTGTCAATATAAAAAAAATTACAAAAATTTTATTTTAATATATTTTTAAATAAAAAAATATTATTAAAAAATATCATACATCAAACACACTTGATTTTATTTATAACTCGTGACCGTGCTGTTTGCGTACCACCATGCAAAATACAGTCATAAAAGACAGTCTTTCTTGTTAATTACCATATATAGGTTTGTTCTTATATTAACTTTATATGTGTGAATCTAGTATTAAAATGAATTTTATTTTCATGAATATATATATATATATATATATATATATATATATATAGGTGTGGGACGAGATATGTAATTTTAAAATTACTGGAGAATGAAATTTAATTTTGACTAATAAATAAATTGGTATGAAGATATTCTTGTGTTAAAAAAATAATAATTAAAATATCAAATATCAAAACTTTTAATTGATTTTTTTAAAATAAAATCTGAAATTGGTCTTGTCAAAGAACTATCTCAACCCAATAATTTAAGCTGTTAGGTAAGGTCCCATCATATGATTTATATTATTCTCTAAAACACCCTCTCAAGTGAAAGCCCTTTGGGCTTGAAACTTGCACAGGTTCACATTATCTTGTGCTTAATTTTTATCAAATAAATAGAAATTATGAGATTCGAATTCGTGACCGCTTAGTCATCAAGGCTCTGATACCATGATAAAGAATCATCTCAATCCAATAGCTTACACTATTAGATAAAATTCCAGGATATAATTTATATTATTTTCTTATTCTACATGTCTGTCCTTAATTATATGATAATACTCTGTTTATGATTAATCTAAAGTGGATTGGAATTGGCTGCTTCTAGAGCGGTATGGAGATATTCTTGCGGCATTCACGAACATCTTAGGACTCAAGTTGCTTCTTTTTCCCTTTTCTTCCGGTCAATGACTTGTTTGCTAAGGAGGAAGTAAAGACTAAAAAAGCAACAAATCCAATATAAAATAAACATAAATTTATTATCAAACAAGTCTCAAATCTTTTGTTTTTTTTTTTTAATCAATTTTACTCAAAGGGTAATTAACATCAGATAACATCACTCTTTATCCACCCACTGTTGATGACAGTTAAAATATTTCATCCAATCTACACGACGTTTTTTAAGTACTTTCATCTAAGATGTTAAAAAAACTTAAAAAATAATTAAAATTATAATTATCTACATTGAAAATAATAAAGTTTTATATATTAAAATATACTTCAATTTTCTTCTCACCACTTACATGTAACAATCAAAGGCATGCCATAAGATATATTTTGTCATTTAAAACTCACTTGAAACTTTTATATTCTTGATAATTTAGCCAAAAACAAAATACACTTTATATCAAATATAGAATTGACAAAATAAAAAGTTTTTGGATTTAATTAATAAAGAGGTAATATATTTAATACAAAACTTTTTTCCCATAATAATAATAATATTGTGTGGGTAATAAAAAATACACTTGAAACTTGACTGTTTATGAAATCAATCAGAAAAAACTTTAAAGTGACGAGCCGGGTTAAAAACCGGTTCAAACTAGAAAAAAAAACTATCTTTTTTACTGGTAATAAGATTATGCTTTTATATTCTAAAACATTTTTAAATTAGACATGTTTGGATGTCTAAATTCATAATTATTAAATATGGCTTAATAAATCAACTGAAAAACTTGAAATTTAAAACTTGATTTGAATAGTCGATTTAGACAATATATTCACTTATCATAATTTAGTTAACCTTGGTAACATTATCAGATTTGATCAAACTGAATCAATAATAAAAAAAATATTGTCATTTTAATGTAAAAATTAATCGATACAATAATCTACCACTAAAATTAGTGAATTAATATTTTTAAGCCAATCAAACAAGGACGTCTAACCCTCCCAAGAAAAAAAAAAAAAAAACCAACAAAGATTAACAGGATTGGCCTAATGATCTACTGGAACCAGTGAAGAGCACCACGGGGCCACGAGGAGGTTAAAATCTTCGTCGAAACAATAAAGAATTTGGATTTGTGTGTTGACTGGGTTTGCAGCCCATTAAGGAGACCCGCAGGCCAGGGATGTCCAGAGCTGACAAAGTCCAAGACCAAAAGCAATAGCATCGGTAGAGGGGATAGGTACTGTTTGGAAACGTGGCCGTAGCTGTGTTCTTAAAAAATTTAAAATTTTAATTTATTTATTAAAATTTAATATAATTTATACGTTTTGGATCGTTTTGATATGCTGATGTCAAAAATAATTTTTAAAAAATAAAAAAATATCATTGACATATATTTTAATATAAAAAATTATTTAAAAAGTACCCGTAATCACACTGCTATACACACTCTAAAAAGGGAATAGCACCTTGCTGATAAAGTCAAACACACAGATCTTCCCTCGCTGTGGAATTGTTTGCGCGAATCTCCTACAGTGTTGCTTCCGTCATGTTGTCCTTCCCAAGCTTTTTTCCTTTTCTAATAATATAAAAGTTTCAGTTGTCACCGCCAGTTTGGACAGCTGGTAGTTATTGTTTTAAAAATATTTGTAAATTATTTTGTATTTGAAAAATTATCAAATTAATATTTTAAAATATATTTTTACAGTTCTTGTAAAAAATAAATAAATAAATTATAAAAAATATTATCTTAATATATTTTGAATTACAAATTATTTTTAAAAAAACATTATATAACCCCTGGCCTTCCAGTTCTAACACACTTTAATCAACTATGTTAAGACCACCATATAAAATTCATTCTCTCTATCTCGTTAATTACTTGATTATATTTATTACCATTTATTAGGTTGGTTCCTAAATTAACTTTATGAGTTTGAATCTAATGATAAAATAAAATTTATTTTCATGGATGTATTGAATTATGTACTATTAAAATTTTCCAAGAATAAAATTTATTTATTTTTTAGATTAACGTGGTTGTCCGGGTCAATTTACGGGCACTTCAACTAATACCACGGACCCTAAAATTAATGATCATGTAAATCTTTAGTGATCCAAAGATTTGTGGGACTCGAATTAGTGATTTTTAAAAAATAATTTAAAACCTGATTAAATGAGATACATAGCTCCGGGTTGAATCAAATTTATTATTGATTAATAAACAAATTGGTATGAAGATATTCATGTATTGAAAAAATAAATAATTAAAATAAAAAATATCAAAACTTCGAGTTTATGATTAATCCAGAGTGGATTGGAATTGGCTGCTTCTTGCGACATGACGTGATAAAGGTTTTCGGAGACATCTTGGGACTCAAGTTGTTTCACAGTATCGAACAACTGGGTGTCTTTTTGCCTTTTTTGCTGTCACTGTCTTGTCCGCCAAGGATGAAGTAAAAGCTCGAAGCAAGATATCCAATAGATAATAAACTTAAATTTATTATCACCAAACAGTCTCAAATCTTTTGTTTTTATTAATTTTTCTCAAAGGGTGATTAACATTGAAGAAGAAAATAATATAAATTATATTCTGAAATCTTACTTAACAGTTAAAGTTATTGGATTGAGATGATTATTTGACATGGTATCAGAGTTTTAATGATCAAGTGGTCTCGAGTTCGAATCTCACCATCCCCATTTATTTGATAAAAATTAAACACGAGGTAATGTGGACATGTGCAAGTTTCAAGCCCAAAAGGTTTTTACTTGAGGAGGTGTGTTAGAAAATAATATAAATCATATTCTAGGATCTCACCTAACAGCTTGAACTATTGGGTTGAGATGGTTCCTTGACAAACATAACCTTTTTATCCCTCCATTTTTTATAAATAACTTATAGGATGACATGGTAGAGATACTTAATTTTTTTGTTAAATGATAGATATCTATCATTTAATTTTAAAATTATAATTATCTTATTAAATACATGTTTTGTAATATGGTGCATGATATATATTTTTTATTTTTTTAATTAAAAAATCATCAAAATAATATTTATTTTATTTTATTTTTCATACTACCACATCAAAATCATAAAAAAAATCTTAAAAAAATAATCTAAATTTAATATTTTTTTTTGATGAAATGCAAGTTAGACCACGAAACCAACACCCCTGACGATAAGATTCACATTTTAATTTGAAACTTTTTACCCATAATGTATACCGTGTTAATTAGTAAGCAAAACCTGGTAAATAAATTTAGCACTCTTAACATTGTCCAAAATCCTAAAATGATATAGAAGAATCATTTAAAACTCACTCTAAGCTTTAATATTTTTCTGTTAATCTAGCCAAAAAAAAAAAAAACTATCCTTTAATATCGATTCTGAGATTTATGATTGATGGAGGATATAATTGATAAAATCAAAAGATTTTGGATTTGATTAATTACGAGGTAGTATATTAAATACAAACCTTTTCACATAACAATATTAGCTTATGTGTGTTTGTTTTTGAGGTAGTTTTTGTGGTTATGATTTTAAAAAAATAAGTTTAAAAAAAGTATGGTTAGTTGGATTTAAATACGTGTTTGGTAAAAATTGTGGTTGAGGTTTATGTGCAACAAAAAAATATATATAAAATGTCTGGTAGTTGCGTGGCTGTAGTTACTTTTCAAAGTGTTTTTTACTTAGAAATGTATTAAAATAATATATTTTTATTTTTTTTAAAAATATTTTTGATATCAGCGCATCAAAATAATCTAAAATACAAAAAAAAATTAATTTGAAGTAGAAAAATAAAAAATAATTAAATTTTTTCAAAAACATTTTTGAAATGCAAAAATATACAGTGTTTTACGAAACACAGTTAAAAAAACATGTAAAAAATACTTTATGAAAATTACTTTTCAAACTTAATTTTTTAATAAATCCTATAATATAAAACATAATTTTTATAATTATCAAACACCTTCCTATGTTTTTAACACCACAAGTACAAAAACAGGTGCAAAACAGACGCACCCAAATGCATTTAAAACGTGGCAGTCTACAAAATCAATCAAAAGCCTTACAGTGACGAGTCGGGTTTAAAAACCGGTTCAAACCGGAAATAAAAGAGAGTTGGTTAGGGCAGTTTAGAAAGAGTGTTTGTGTATAAAGCACGATAAGCCCCAGCTAGCGGTTTAGGGCGCAAAAGAAGAAACGAAGCCGTAGAAGAGGGCTACTCCTTGTCCGAGCAAACTTATCTCTATTTTCCTTTCAAGGTAACTCTGAGATCCACCTCAACACACCCTAACTCCCATTTTTCCTTCAAAAACCTAATTATCTTGTTTTTATAATTTTGAACTTGATTTTTTCGTTTTGGCGGCGGTGAAGAAAGATGGATCGGTACCAGAGAGTGGAGAAGCCGAGAGCAGATACACCAATTGACGAGAACGAGATTCGAATTACTAGTCAAGGAAGGATGCGTAGCTATATCTCTTATGCCATGAGTCTGCTTCAAGTACTTCTCTTCTCTTCTCTCGCTCTGTTTTTTTTTTCAGTTTCAATTTCTTGCCTCCTTTTTTTGGCTTTGTATTGAACGCTATTTGGATCTGAACTGTCGTGTTTTGGATAAAATTTGAATTTCTGTAAGTTTATGGTAGCTTTATAATTCTCTTATTCCAAGAATATATATGTGTTATTTTTTCTGTGATGTTTTTTCGTGCCTGTTAATTAATAAGGTCATGTGCGGCTAGGGTTGCTAGCCAGGTGGATTGCTAGGTCATTTTATTCAATAAAAGCGTTGTGCTTATCTTTATTTATTCATTTTTTTGTTGTTTTTGCTAATGTTTGTGTTTAATTATAGGAAAAGGGCTCAAATGAAATTGTATTCAAGGCGATGGGAAGAGCCATCAACAAGACCGTGACCATCGTGGAGTTAATTAAGGTTTTTCCAGTAACTGCGGAACTATTAATGGATCGGTCTGTTACTCTAGTCAGTTGTGTTTGATTGTGGGTGGTATTGCTCTGTTTCTTGTTGTGATGCAGAGAAGAATTGTTGGTCTCCATCAAATCACGCTGATTGGATCCACGGACATAACAGATACATGGGAACCTCTTGAGGAAGGCCTCCTTCCGTAAGTAGAGTCTGAAGGAAATTCAGAATATCTGATGTTTTAATTTTCTTGGTTTCCATTACCGTAGCACTGACCATGAATTTTTGTTTTTGTTATTGAAGATTGGAAACCACAAGGCATGTTTCAATGATCACAATAACCCTTTCCATGAAGGAACTGAATACATCTTCTGTTGGGTGAGTTTGTGCGCCTCTGTTGTTTCTCAATTACTAGATTTGTGATTTAAGCATTTTGATTTCTTGTAACTATGTGATAGCAATTGGTTATAATCACTCGAACCTTTTGTAATAGCAAGTGAGCATATTTGTAAGAAAAGTTATTTCTAATGGCTTACAAATTTCTGCTCTCTTCAGGTATCAGCTCCCTTTACTTGCTGAGCAGGTGAAGGCATTCACAGATTTTGAGTATGAAGGAGGTAAGAAATGTTCATTATTGTTATAATTTATTCAGTTGATCCTGTTTGCATCTGCTTAGAGTTATTTTTGTGTTGCAGATGGTTCACCTAGCGGCCGTGGTAGGGGATGGGGTGGTAGAGGAAGGGCAAGGAGTAGAGGTATGTCTTGGCTGGTTTTTCCTCCATGCCTTTGCTATTTGCACAATTTCATTGGATATATTTGGTTGTATATATTTATTGCCAGAAATCAGCGAGTGGTTATGTGCTAAATGTTTGTTCGCTTTTTGCTGTATTTGCCTGCCTTTTGTTTTTTTGTGTACTTATTTAAGGATATTTTAAGTTTCGATACATGAGTTGGTGAGATACAAGGTTCTTATACTGTGGCTGTTGATTCCCAATATTGCATGGCATGACAAGCCATTCTTTTGTGCAGGGAATGGATTTGTGTTTGCTGAGCATGAGGATGGGGGTTGGGATCGCAACCGGGGCTTTCCCAGGGGCAGGGGTCGAGGCAGAGGACGTGGATTCCGTGGCCGTGGAAGGGGAGGATTTAACGCACCTCATGTTGATACACAACAAGATGGCGGTTATAATTATGACGCTCCTCCACAAGGCCGTGGTATTTTTCCTCGACATTTTTTTCTTGCTGTTCATGATCAATATGACTATCCGTCTGAGTTCAAATTTTATCACAAAAAAGAATCCTAGTTTGATGTTTATTTTAGGTGCTTCACCTGGATGCCCTCTAGTTGAGTCTGCATACATTTGCTTACTTTTGACATCTCATTGTTTACTGTGACAACCATGAACTTTCCATCTCTACTTCGAGCAGAAAGGTTCCTTGAAAAACAGTGCATGTTCTTGAAACACAAGGGCAATAAAAGGTTTGGATTGGATAAACAGCTATTAATGTAAATGTGTAATAAAAAACATAGCACATAAGAATACATTTCTTAGACTATCAAATCGTCTATGTAATGAAGTCAACTCCCGGTTATATGTAATTTATTGATTTGCATTTCAACTTCACCCATCTTTTAGATCTGCTTGCATGAGGTTGGTGCTGATGTGTTTTGTGACGGGTTTTCTCAGGAGTCTCACCATGGATTTGTGCCAGCACCAATTCAAAATGCCTTTTTGTCTTTCATGGTGCACTAACTTGTTGCGTATTGATTGTAGGTCGTGGCCGTGGGAGGGGGAATCGTGGGAGGGGCCGAGGATTTAGATCTAATGGGCCGATCCCTGCAGCCGCGTAAGATGCTCATTTTTGGCTTTGTTTAGAATCGAGTGCAGATGTTAGTGTTTGTTGCCTTCTTCATCATCTTTTTATCCCTTTTCATTTTGGTTTTTTTATTGTACCCAAGTTGTAGTAGTAGTAGTTTTAACTTTAGGACGTTCATGTGTAACCACCATAGATTAATCCTTTTAGTTTGAAACCACTGCGCCCCTTGGGGCTATTATTTTTTTTGTGGTGGCTGTAGTTTGGGGTGCTTGATCAGTTGTAATCTTCTTAATTTCTACCTAGCAGTGTTCTTTAATTTTTTCCATCTCTCTTACTCGATGGATTGCTGCATGCTTTATAAATAGATGCTCAAATGCCCGCTCCATGGCTGCGGTTTACATGGGACGTGCATCGACTTTTAAAAGATGGTTGTGCTTTTTAGATTTAACAGGGCAACGGGTCATTTTCCCTCCATAGCACTAGTGAATTATAATGTTAGTCACATCTCAGAAGCCCTCTTCAATAGCTCATTTTGTGATACTTTTGAAAATGAAGCAGGAAACACTTCTTTTATGACCAGGCAGAGAAATTGAGGTTAAAGGCACTGCCATAAAATATGCGATTGGTGAAATATTTAGTTAATCCCTATAGTTTAAGATAACCAATTTCCAGCCCCTGTATTTTAATAATTGTTGTAAACTTATCCCTCTGTTGTTTTTTCATGACAATTAAATTGTTTCTCTCTCTCTAAGATATCCTTCACTTCAAATCAAAATTACCATTCTCACCCACCACTTGCAAGATAAAAACTCAATTAAAAGTAATAATTTATAAGTTCAAAAAATAATTAAAAATAAATTTTGCTCAAGGGATCAACTTATGATTTTCAAAATGAGAAGAATTAACTCATAATAATAATCAATTTTTTTACATTTTATATAAACTCAAAATCAGATCATAAAAAAAGGGACTGAATTATAATCTTCTCTTCTAGCATTCTTACAATTTAAAATCATAAATAAAATTACAATAATAATTTCTCATAAGTTTCTCATATTTATTTATTATACCTTTTCTTTCATTATATTTTGGCTATTATCAGTACACGTACTAGACTAGCTGGATCGAGATCCAATTCAAGTTCTGGATTATAGGTTAGGAGGTTGATACAGCTCAATCTAAGCTTCAATTTGTTGGGCTTATGGGCCCGTTAAGATAACAATAGAACAAAACGAAAAACGAAAAAAAAAAAGAAAAACAGAAGAAGAGAGAAACTTGGATGAAAAGAAACGTGAAACAGTCGCCAAATCCCAAACATCAATTAAAACGAGCTCCAAAGCCTTCCTGAGCTACCTCTCCCCAGCTCCACTACCATGCTGGCTAAGATTTTCAGCCACTACCTTACTCCATTTCTCTTATCAAAGCAGAACCCTAATTTCACCATTTCCTGACAAAAAATTCATTTTCGACACTGAATTTTTTAGCAGCAATGCCTGAAGAAGCTGAGATAGTTAACAATCGTAGCAATGTCCCCGACATTTCTTCTTTTGTCGCAGAATTCCTTTCCAACTTTATCAGTTGGTAACTCTCGAAATCACATCAATTAATCTGATCACAAGCTTCTTCTTTTATGTATTTTGTTGCACATTACGTTTTTATAAGCTCTGTTCTGCTTCTTTTTTTTTTCGTGTGTGTGTCTAGGCTCTGAGCTGTTCGACATGTGCATGGCTTGAGGAAGAAGCTGACAGATGATTTAATCCTAGAAGTTCTGGATTTTCTTCTTTCGAAGACTTCGAACTGCTGCGAAAGCTCGACTATCTGCATTCCTTGCTTATCAGGCAAACTCTCAGAATCTGGAAAATGACTCTAATATTTTTGTTTTTAATTATTTAATTACTTAGGGTTTGGCTTTTAACTTAATAGACATTGAAATAATGTAATTTTCATACTTAATCTGGGGTCAGGATAAAATCGATAATTTGTTTTTTGGTTATTAAATTATTGTTGTTAATATTGGTTGTTGGAAGACGAGGAAGATGATTCTGCAACATCTTCTCATCCAATTTGTGGGGGGGGATTTTTGCCAGAGATCTTGCTATTCTGTTACTTTCTTGTGCTGATATTTCTGGTTGAACAGAGAAGATATGAAGAGGTTATATTAGCTTTGCATGATGTTTCTCTGGCCATTGCCTCTGTTCCAGTAGTTTAATGTAAATGTGCTGTGTGTGTTGTATTCTTCTCAGGCTAAAACTTGTTCCATGGATGGCCTTAATCGACTGATGGATATAAACGTAGAGCCTGTAACTATTGGTGCTATAGCAACTAGGTTGTACTTCTATTACTCATGTACCCATGACCACGAGGTCTCGGGTGATCTTGCTGAAATTCGTCGGTAAGAAAACGTTTATGTTGATGTTTCTTGATTTGTCTATCTCTAAACTTGTAAGAGAAAGATATTGGCATGGTTGGAAACTGTAATTTTGTGTTGAACCAATGCATTCTTGGTAAGATGGAAGAATCAGGTAATTGCAGGGCTTGCTTTGTTCTCAAATATGATCAGATTGTTTTCCAACTTTAGTGCTGTAATTTTATTTTCAGTGCCCTCTTTGGCTTGCGTAAAGTTTCCATTTTGAACCATGATGAGCTGGGACAGGTTTGTTACTAGTCGACCTGAAGGTTGTTTGGAAATTCAGTAGCTCATATGTGATACAATGACAATGATGCAGGAAACACTAATCAACATGTTGCTTCGTAATTACCTGCATTACAACCTATATGACCAGGCAGAGAAATTGAGGTCAAAGGCACCAAAATCTCAATCACGCTAAAATCACCAGGTGTGGATTTTGCTTCTGGTATAGACATCTCTTCTTGTGGATCGCTTGTTGAGAAAACGTAAGGAGAAAAAGGTACCTGTTTCTGTTTTAAATGGTCTAGAGTCTAGACCTTAATTTAACAGGGGAAATACATGGCCTTGTCAAAAGAAAAAAAACAGGACAAAATATAAGGAGAAGGAATCTGTTTGTGTTTTTGCTGGTGGCAGTCAACAACAAGAAGAAACGTTATCCATAAAAAAAAAAAACATGTTGTATATATCTGTTTATCCAATTAATTTCTGAGTTAAAACCTGCTCTTTGTAGCTTTGCCAATACTTGTTTTGTCTTGGAAAGATTCGGACAATTAGACTGGAATATTCTGATGCAAAAGAAAGATTTGTGTAAGCTGCTCAGATAGCTCCTGTTGCAGCTCGTAGATTTCGAATTCAATGTAACAAGTGGGCTGTCCTCGTTCGTTTACTGTTGGGAGAAATACCTGAGAGGACAATCTTTACTCAGAGTGGAATGCAGGGGGCTTTGAGGCCATATTTCGAGCTTACAAATGTGAGTGACTTCCCTTTAAGTGGTTTAGTTGACATGACTTCCCTATAAATGGATAGAAATGGGCATGCTCATCATGCCCATTTCTATCCATTTATCTGAACAATAACGACCATCTGATTAATCTGTCAGGCTGTACGAATAGGTGACCTGGAGCTGTTTAGTGATGTCTCAGAAAAGTTTGCTGGCATTTTCTTATCAGACAGAACAAACAATGTGATTGTTTGACTGCGACATGGTTTCATAAGGATTGGACTGCGCAATATCAGCATCTGCTATTCCAGCATCTCACTTGATGATGTTGCTGATGAATTGAGGATGCATTCCACAAACCATGTTGAAGATGTTGAAAACATAGTAGCTAAGGCCATTAGCGATGGAGCAAATGAAGCTAAAATCGATCATGCAAATGGGTGGTTAACATTGAAGGAGACCGGAGACATTTACTCTACAGCCGAGCCACAGGCTGCCTTCAGCTCTAGGATTGCTTTCTGTCTTAAATTGCACAATGAGGCTGCCCGGGCCCCACTTTCTATGGAAACCAGCAAGTCAAATACTTATGGAGCACAGCTTGCCCTATTAGCAGAGGAAAATGGCAAGTATCTTTAGAACCATGCTTCATTTTTCTCAGTTTCTGCCCTTTGTTGCCCCAGTTTCTATACTCTCTTTATTAAGCAGATAAATTTGTTTCGGTATCATAAGAACAGAACCTGCATTTCCATGATGGAATCAGTATTTTACTTTGATTGGATATTGCAAAAAGACTATAGCCTCAGCTAATATGATCAACATCTCTTAACGTGACTTTATCCACGTTAATGTTAGGAAATGTTGCGGGCCGATCCCAGATTCTTATTTACTGTCTGTAATTTGCTGCATTTATAACTGGAATTAGCTGCATTGGTGGATATTTGTATCACACTGAGAACACTAATATGCTCCATTACTTATCCAAGCTTTGGCAACATAAAAAACTGAGTGGAGTCGGTTCCTGCCCAGTCCAGACAAACCTTCTATTACAAGGGTTAGATTTGAACTTGAAACCCCCTCGAAAGAAGTAAGGCACAAGCTCTCAATTTGCCCCTCGAAAGACAAATCGAACGTATGGATATATACTCTACAACTATGCCTGACCTGTCATATGAATCCACCTTAAAGAACCGAGGATGGTAGATATGTCCAGGAAGGCCAAGGTACTTTGGTCATATCTCTGTTTTTTAGGGACCGCATCCCTTATCTTATTGCGGGATAAAATCATATCTTCGAAATTTCTCGTTTTGTGGAAATTCCATAAGCTAGAATGCTGCTTCAACCTTGTAATAACTAAAACTACCTGTGACTTTTGATCCTGTTAAAACAATAGATCTCGGAATATATTAATAATTATCCAAGTGTTTCATCATATCAAGAATTAAGAACTAAGGACAGAAACGAATAACGAAGAGACTACAAAAAATTTATACTCGTAAATGAATATATTTATTGACTGTAGAGAATATTATTTATTATTTTTATTTAAATCATTTGGTGAAAAATCATTCTCCTCGGATTTTTTAGAAAACATTCCGAGGAGAATCTATCAAGGTCAACATTATTCAATAAGGGTAAAGGGATCAAAAAACTCTCTGCAGCTGCTCTAGAGTTTCTTCACAATAGGCCCTTCCTGCTTACAATAACCTAAGCCACGCGAAATAATAGTATAATTTCTAGGCCCTCCATGGACATGGGTGCATTACTTTTTATCAATAAAATCCAATAAACAGTAAAGAACAAAACCAAGATGGTTTTGCAGAACCCTAAATCTTGTATCAACATATCTTAACAGGAGATACATTCAACAACCCATCACCTTCCATGTGCACAAGACACATGATACATGTCATTGTATCGTATGGGCCAGAGCATCGCCATGTGAGGCAATATGATATGATCTTACAAAAATAAATATGTTGTCACATAAAACCACTGAAGATGTGATTCTATGTCTTCAAATACCAACAACCTACCTATTAAAAGAAACCCATAAAACAGCAATTTGGCTAGTGGTTTCGAATGCTTCACGGCTCTTCTGCTGGGTGAGTGCATGTGGACATGCAATGAGAGAGTACGAGAACGTGGGAATAATTGAATGAGGTTCAGAATTCTGCAGTCTTTCAGAGGTCACATGTGAGGTTGTTGCATGAAGGAAGTCTGCCTCTGGTCCCTTATTTATAGAGGCAGTTCTTCGACTTGGAAATGCCAATAAATATAAATACACTAGCAACCAGCCTACCACCAATCCTCACTCTCCATTCTCTTATCGTTGTTTCAGTAATATTCATCTTTTCAAGAGATGGGGAAATTTCTTTTGACATTTGCAATCTTGCTTCAGTTCTGCTCTTATTTAGCTATCAATGTTAATGCGTTTGCTCCATCTGGGTGGAGGAAAGGTCATGCTACATTTTATGGAGGCAGTGACGCCTCAGGAACCATGGGTATGTTATAATGTAACAACACTCCTTGCATCTTTTCTTGTCTTCATTTTTTGGAAACACCACAGCTAATAGCGTTTCATTTCTTTAAATTCTGGGCTTCAGGAGGGGCTTGTGGATATGGAAACTTGTATTCTACTGGTTATGGGACCTGGACCGCTGCTTTAAGCACTGCTTTATTCAATGATGGAGCTTCATGTGGGGAATGTTACAGAATTATGTGTGATTTTCAAACAGACCCCAGATGGTGTATTAAAGGCAAGTCTGTGACCATTACGGCAACAAATTTCTGCCCCCCTAATTATGCTCTTCCAAACAACAATGGAGGCTGGTGCAACCCTCCTCTCCAGCACTTTGATATGGCTCAGCCTGCTTGGGAAAAGATTGGTATTTATAGAGGAGGAATCGTGCCTGTTTTGTTTCAAAGGTATAGTACTAATCACGTGCATTGACCATTCTTTGTCACAAGTTCTTTCTTTTTTCGTAATCTAATATTGTATCATATGGGATAATGATGCAGGGTTCCTTGCAAGAAGCACGGAGGAGTCAGATTCACCATTAATGGAAGAAACTACTTCGAGCTTGTCATGATTAGCAATGTGGCTGGAGCTGGATCCATTCAATCTGTGTCCATTAAAGGCTCAAAAACAGGCTGGATGGCAATGTCAAGAAATTGGGGGGCTAACTGGCAATCTAATGCTTATCTGAATGGCCAGTCTTTGTCCTTTAAAATCACAAATACTGATGGACAGACCCGATTCTTCACGGACATTGCTCCAGCAAATTGGGGATTTGGCCAGACTTTCTCTAGTTCAGTACAGTTCTAAATTAATTATCAGCAGCCTTAGAGTTCAGGGTCTAAATTGGCCGAGGCGTGCTTATAATTTTACTAGAGCAGCCCGCCACAATTATTTTTCTGATGATGGCTGGGACAATAAGGTTCTGGCTCTGGATTATGATCTGAAGAGGGAGGGTGAAGAAAAGGAACCCATGGACTCAAGGCTAGCTGCTACTGAGCTGTTGTGCTTTAGTGATCACGGATTTGCAGACGATTTGTATTTTTGTATTTAGTATATAGTTACTGCAACTTAATATGAAGCGCAATCAATTTGCAGTTTAATAGTATAAATAATATTTTTGTTTTGGTTAACTTAACCTTGTAAAATTATATTTATCGATACCCGGTCATAGAATTGATATAAAAAAACCCGAGTTATTGAATTAACCTACCAGTTATTTAAGTCAGTAAAATCCGTTATTTCTTGAATTTTTTTAAAAAAATTATGCAACTAAATTTAGATTAGATCGAGTTAAATTTATTAATTGAGTTAATCAAGTTTTATTAAATTAATATTTTTTTAATTCAATTTAAAACTTAACTCAAGTTATATTTTAAATGTATTTTCAAAGAAATCTGTCAGACCTAGTGTAATTACTTATTTCATAGAACATTGTTTTCGTTCCAATTCCTATAATAACATGAATCTATGATATGATATAGTTACGTCGATTCACCAATAGTTTGATCACACTTTTTTGAACGTGTGCTTGGTATGCTTGAAACTAAAGACAAATTGAAAAGCATTGCACCAATGTTAATCCCAAACTGATACGGCGGAAATTAAAGATAATAATAAATAAAGAACACAATTTTTTTATAAGCAAAAAAGACTGTGAATATGAAATTTAAATTCACAAGTTTTTTTTTTAAAATTAATAATAATGAAGTCTCATCTTTAGAAGATTTACAAAGTTTTAACCATGACATAAAACCCATCTCAACCACAAAATAAAAAATTCAAAATCTAAAAGGAAAAAAAAATTCAAGATAAGCCGGAAATTCATGAGTAACCAGGAAAGTCATAAAAATTATCAAAACTAGGATCCTTAGACGAGATTTTTGATATCTAAAAAAACAACTTTCAAAAACTCCTATAAAGATTTGAGTGTGATTTAATAGTCGGATCAAAGTTATGATATTTTTGAGCCATTATTCTTGTTTGGTGTGATCAGACCTCCTTTTAAATCTAAACCTATTGGTTGGTTGTTAGAACTTTCAAAATATAATTATAACTTTACTATCACAAATAAAATAATTTCATGGTTTGATCGTGAAGACTAGGTTGAATCCAAGAGAAATTTTGTTTAATCTTCCTACAAGATATCAGAATAAAAAAGGACATGGATGAGTTGAATAAAAAATTAAAGAAACACAATTATGAAAATAAAAATGATAAATCGATATGTCAATAATTTAGTTCAAGGGTCTAGACATTCATTCCTACAAACTTATTGATCATCAAAATAAAACAAATATCATTTTAATTCAAGCAAATAAATTCGACATCCCTTAAAATTAAAGGAAATTGAGGAGATTATGAGTAAATTAATTAAATAAAGCTTTCCAATCAATTTCTTATCATTAAACGAATTTAATATTGAAAAACAATTTTCATTCACTCTGCAATAGCCTTAGAAGCAAAGTCTGTAAAATTTATTTTAAGCAATCTTTAAAAAACTTTAGCAATTTAACTTAGCTTATTCCTCTCTAATAAATTAAAGTGATAGTTACACCAATTAAGTTAATTCATTTGCTTTTTAATCTAGTCTTTAATAACAATTACGGATTGAAAGAAACTA
>Ga0325403_1002364_pt1 | contig 16622 bp, 6 predicted proteins | sample PopdelMetagenome_19_FD_205665 | JGI IMG/M metagenome (GOLD analysis project Ga0325403, IMG submission 205665) | Populus deltoides microbial communities from Bellville, Georgia, United States - Xylem-PdKOR-R4 | ecosystem: Host-associated > Plants > Phyllosphere > Stem > Wood/Secondary xylem...
GACCAGGAGGGTGCACGGTCCCTCACATTTCCTAGCCCTTTTCCCTTTGCAAAAGCTTCTGCCTTTTTGGTGTTACTGGTTCCATACTTCTGCATATAATTTTCTTTTTCTTTTTCTTTTTTATAATTATATTTTCAAAAAAACTTGAAAGCATATTAAAATAATATTTTTTTATTTTTTAAAAATTATTTTTAACATCAGAACATCAAAATAATATGAAAACACTAAAAAATATTAATTTAAATAAAAAAATTAATTTTTTTCTCAAGTACTTAAAAAGCTAAAAAATTAATATGCTTTTTAGTAAAATAAATAAATAATTATATATACCAATAAATAATTTATATTAAGATATCTAATCTTATATCTAGAAAATTTTTTTGATTTTTTTAATTTAATTATACAATAATAAAATCATATTTTATTAGGAAAAAAAACCATGATTGTCAAAGTGAGTTGCAAAAATATACATCAAAATAATATGTTTATATTTTATATATGATTGAATATTATTATGATAAAAATTATGAAATTTTTGTTTTTTATAACATGAAAAATAAATACATCACCATCTCAACCGACATGATGATCACTATGATGAGTGCCTGGCTATATTACCAAAGCAATAACCCTCTAAATTTTTTTTATATCTTCAAAACAACAACAGCAAATCCCACACATCCTCCCTCTCCCTCTCCCTCATGGGTTTTGGATCATTAATGATATCCTAATCAAATCTCCCTTCAAAATTCCTCCTGATTCTCTTTCTGTGTCTCAATTTTTTCTTAAAAAAATCAAACTTTCCTTCAATTCGTCTTTTCTTGGTTGCTTTGCTTAATATTGTTTCTATTGTTAATTTTTTTAATTACGGATTTGTGAGCATGGTTAATGGCTTGTTCATATTTATAAGATGCCACCGAGAATAAAATTTTTTATATAAATAGTGAAGCTCCACAAGAGAATATAGATTTTTTAGTTGTATAAGTAATTTTTCTTTTTCACTGCTAGTTTTCTTTTTTTTCTCTAATTTTTCTTCTTCAATAAAACTTAGAAAATATGTTAATTTCTCAAAGTTTCATAACATTTTTCCAACCTGAAAAACTGTAAAATTTTAATTATTTTATACAAGAAAGGGGCTAGAAAAAATTTCCTTGCAGGGATCAGGTCCCTGCCAGCCTCCCGCCTCCTCCACTATATCCATGTTATATTGTTTTTCATTTGGAGAAAAAAGGCAAAATGAAAATTGTGTTCAAATTAAACTTATTTTCTATGATAAATTAAACTTGTTTTGTATGATATTTTTTACATTTAAAGAAGTAAATGCTATTGTCACTTTTTTTAACATAAATAGACACCATTTCAAGTGAATGCATGGATAAATATAGATTCATTTTACATTTTTTTTAAAATAAATAAATTCAATAAATCTCAAATGCTTGCTTATGGAACCTAAAAAATGCCACACGTGTATAAATTAACTGCATGTTAAAATTCAAACTTATATAAAAAGCTCACAAATAAATATAAAACTAACATATTTCAAATATAAAATTAATATGAATATTCTAAACAAGTAAATTAAATACATGACAAGTTAGAATCCAAATTACTATCCCAAACGTATAATTAAATATAAAACTAAAATATTCCCAAAACAAAACTAATATAAACATTGCAAATAAGTGACTTAAACATTAATAATTAACAAGCTTATTCTAAGCTTTTATGCCAAATCTTCCTCCTCGTAAAAGACATTTTCACAAACATTTTTCTCTAACTCGGAACTTTAAACTTTTCAAGAGCTGTGATGTAAGAAGCATTAGACACGTCATCAAAATTCTCCAATGCATCCGTACACTCATCAATTGAAAATGGATTAGACAAAAGACTTGTAGCTTTGTTGGGCATTTCTTCGTATTTTTTTTTGCTTTATCTAAATCTCGTCATCTTCTGGATGTTTCCTTCTTCATTCCCATCATAAAACTTTTTTCATTCAGTGACATGAACCCTCAGCTAATAAATTCTTTTTTCTTATTATTTTTTTTAATTACGAATATGCTACAATATGTTATTATTTTCAATTTTATTTTTATAAAAAAATAATAATCGAATCAAATTTTTTTTAAAACCAGTTTTTTTAATTTGGTTTGTTTTTTTGATTTGGTTCAATTTTTTACCAGTTTAGTTTGGTTTTTTTGTTTGGGTTTAGTTTGGTTCGGTTTAGTTTTTTTGATTTTAAATTTATAAACCGAAACCGAACCGACTAGTTTTTTAAAATTTTAAATGGTTTTTTATTACGGTTCGGTTTTTTTAATTTTTTTTTTAATTTTTTCAATTTTTTTGTCAATTCTAATGCTATCCAAGAATGGGTAGCTACTCTTTATAATTAAAACACAAGAAAAAAATCTGTCAACTCGAGATCTTATTAGCTATCATTTATTTATGTGTGGGTTAAGGTGCGCGGTAAATCTCAGGAAATTACTCATTCTAGTACTATCTATACTATGCATGTTTAACTTTAGAGTTTTTATGGATTGGATGCATTAATGCAAATTCTTTTTGTATTTTGGATTTCGTCATTAGAGCTAAAGGGAACTAAGCGGATGAATGACAAACGAGTCCAATTATCATTGACTTGTTAAATATTTGACTAAGCATCTCATAATTGCGATATCCTTCTAATTTGTATGTGATGAAGTCCTTACGTTTATACAATTTAAATTAGATGCATTGCATGAAGTATGAACAAGTTCAGAATAAAAGGTATTACTATTAAAGTTTATCGAAGAAAATAAAATAAGATGTTCATTATTATCTTAAATATTTATCAAATATTCTCGGTAACAATTATTTAATTTGACCTTGAACAGCATGTAGCTCTATTTTAACTTAACAATTTATAAAATTGATGATGTTTTATGGTGTGTTTGGAAACGCGGTTGAAACTACGTTCCCTTAAAATTTAAAATTTGTTTTTTGCTAAAAACTATATTTTTTAATGTTTTCAAATCGTTTTGATGTGTTGATCTTAAAAATAATTTTTAAAAAATAAAAAAAATATAATTTTAAATTATTTCTAAACGAAAAACACTTTCAAGTATAACTATTATTATCGTAAACAGAACATGATCTTTTGTGGTTGTACTTTTCTTCCAACCTATTTACTCTATATTTTGCCCGTTGGCTTAAAATAATTCCTCATCTATTTAATGTCAATTTGTTAGCTTAAAAAGCTGGGTGGTGTATCAATTGGATCCTTTAGAAGTTTCCTGTATAAAATTGTTACAAAAAAAAAACATCCTTATTATTTTCAGACCATTTCATATATTTCCTCATATAAACACCAAATAAAAATACCATAGTAAGGAGAGTTATTATATTAATTATCAGTTGTATTTTTATTTTTATCACCTTCAACAACCTTGAAAAATGTAATAATAGACACATCTCAACAATAGAACCACTCATGACATTTATCTAAAAATAAATAAAAAAATATATTTTCAAAACACACTAATAACAACCACCAAAATGGCTGCCAAAAACAGCCTCACAACGTACAGCCCTTGAAAACCACTAAAAATAGCCACCAAAGAGTAGAAAAACATATAAAAAAAGGAGATTTTTTTCATTTAATTTTTTATTAATGTTTATAATTTTTTTATAAGTTAATATTAAAAAATAAAAAAATTTCATGCATTAATACCTATCAACTGCCATGACGTACTGCTCATTGAATGAGAGTTTCTCACAGTAATGGATATACGTGCTCTCGGTTCAACTGGTACAATATTAATGATGGCAGCTGGCAGCTGCCAGCTGGCTCGTTTTTCTTTTTTACAGGGAAGGGAGGGAGGATAGATACATGTTGAAGCAGTAGCAAAAACTGCAAGGAGAAGTTCTTTGCACGTAAAAATGAAAATGCAAAAGCGAAGGGAAAAAAAAGACGCGTCGTCTCTCAGTATTAAAATGAAAAGGAATATTGAAAAGGGTATGAAGCAAGCATGTTTGGGTTGGGCGGTGGGGCGGGGCAGGTGATGTAATTAAGAGGAATAGGGTAGGTAAAGCTGGTAGCGTTGGAGTCGAGGACATATCAGTTCCCTGAAATGAAACGTAGTTTTTGACATTTTGCTTTCATCTGCATCACGACGATCTGTACTCATCAGCTTTTCACTTCTTCTTCTTTTTTATTTATTTATTTATTATTATTATTAGTATTTAATACTATCATCATCGATCGCTTTGTATACATACATACATACATCCATCCATCCATCCATCCAGAGAGGAGCTGGCTTTTATTTTATTTTCTCGGGTAAAGGGAAGGAAAATTGAATTAGCTTGGCTCTACAAAACAGCACCATTCATCGGTTATGGCAGCAGAAGCAATAGTAATAACAGATGATTTTTGTAGCCATCGACATGGACAGTACGTAGCAGCGAGTCATATGGGAACAGATCAATTGTCAAAGAACACATTTTACGAGAAATAGTTAATTATAACTGTACTCCTAGTCCTAGCCAGCTAGTAGAGAAAAAGGTATCCTACGTGCTTTACTTCAAGTATTATACCGCCACCACCGCCACCACCGTAGACTATGGGAGGAATAGGACGTGGGTTGGGGGTTTTTCAAGTTTCTAGGGTTGTAAAAGTCGAACGTCTTTTAGGGGATGCTCCCTTTTAGCTGAGAGAGAGAGAGACAAAAGCAGAGATGGAGGAGGAAGGCACAGAAGTCTTCTCCTCTCCCCTCTCCCCTCTCCAATGGCTGGCTACAATTGCGAACCACAACACGTGAGGCAGAGAGAGAGAGAGAGAGAGAGATGGCTCGCCCTTCGAGGCTCCCAAAATATGATATACTTATTTAGATCTCCACCGCATCAGTCATTTTCATGTTCATTTCAAACCTTCTGATATATTTTGGTTTTACTTGGCATCATATATATATTTTAAGCCTGTCCATCAGATCAGAGCCTGGCAGCCAAAGGTAAAGGTTGTGGTCCCTTTTCTTCTGTCTCATTATCTTCGATCTGTTTCCATATATTTTCCATAGGATATGCTTCCTCCCCTTTTCTTCAATATTTCTTAAAAAAACAGCGAGTGCGTGTCTCCCAAATTTAGAAGCAGCAGCAGCAGCAGCAGCAGCTGCGTTATTACTATTTGTGAACAAGTCAAGTGATGTACTCTCCATCCCTCGGATTAATGTTAAATTATCACTTTCAGGTATTAATAATGTGATTTTCATGAGGTAAAGGTTTTCGGCAACTTTTGGCTGGCCCTGCGTTTATGAAACATTTAATTTTTTTTAAGTTTAAAATTAAATTTTTATATATTTTTGAAACGTTTGATATGCTATGTGAAAAATAAATTTTAATATATTTTAAAATAATAAATATTTTAAAAAATAATTATAATATTAAAGACTAAGCTGTCCTATTCTGACCAGCAGTTTGTTTCTTTATATTCTTGTTTGGGCTTATGGCCCTGTACTTGTTCCCCGGCCTTATTCGTATTTGAAGTTCTTTATTGTTTGTTTTTTTGCATGCTCTTTTTAAATTATTATTTCTATGTAAAATATATTTTTAAATAATTTTAATATGTTAATATTAAAAATAAAAATATAAAAATATTATTTTAATATATTTTTTAATTAAAAATTATTTTAAAAAAGCACTTTGCACTATAATACTAAATATACAATTAACTCACGAACTGTTTTTTATTATAAAAAAATTCATTTAATTTCTAGGAGCCACAAATTAACAGACGGCGATTTTTTTTTTTATTATGAGAATGAATTAACAAATCATTTCTATAACCAAGTGTAAATATTACTAAATAGAAAAATTGAATTTAAGTCTCAAATTAAAAAACCAAATAAAACGAGACAACTAAAAATAAATAAATAAAAAAAGAAAGAAAGCTAACACAAGAATTGCCTCGGGCTCGAATGTCACGAACCCCACCACTATTTGAATTCTTTTTTTCCTCTTCTTCTTCCTCTTGATTTACACATATCTATCAAAGCAATAATCCACAGAACAGGAGCATTTGTTTGTTTTGATTCCCTTGACTCTAAATTAATTAAGAAATTGAGATGCAGCTAGATAACTGGGAATTGATGTGGTTATCATGTCCAGATTTAGTCAGATTCGATGGGGTCAACGTACCATCAAGCTAAAAGCCTTTAAATTAATCGAAGAACTGTTTAAAAATACAGCTTTCACAGAGAAGAACTCATAATTGATATTCAAAGGGTCCACCAGGACGAAATCCGTGGATTGTGTCTTGTGTTTAGTTCTGGTAATGGACTCGCGAAAGGTACGAGATATAATGGATGGGATGCAACCAAACACTTGTATACTTTTAAGCATAAATATCGAATAATGACCAAATTATTGACACCCCCTCCTTTTTCTTTTTTTCTTCTTTTCCTCTTGGTTTTTTCTACCCAGTACTTGGCAGCCGGATCTCAGTGCAGAAGAGGAGCTAGGGACTGTGGGATATTGTAGCTGCATGCAGGTGGGCATGGATTGTATTTGGGAAGGGTGGCAAGCGGCGGACATGGTTTAGACAGGAATGACCATGTCTTGTGGTGATTTGAGACGTGATGGCAGGCAGGAAGATCGTAGATCATGCATCCACATGATCAATCGAGGAGGAGATAAATTATTCGCATTACGTTAAAAATTAATGCACATTCATACACGGAAAGGATAATCAGTGTTGATAGGAAAAGGACGGAAGAACTCCCACCAAACATTCGAGCTTTACAACAAAACAACGGCATAACTATAAAATTAACAGGGAAAAGTGGATACGGCTCACAGCATACGTTAAATTTCTCTCTTGCATGCCGATCCTTTTTAAGTACATTAATAATATATATAAACCAGCTAGCCCAGCCACCATGCATGCATCCGTCCATTGATTTAATTTGTATCGCCATGTTCTTGCTGGATCTCCATGTCTCGGTGTTCGATCCAGGTGCAGGAAATCAATCACAAATCCATGCAATAATATTGCTCATAGAACAACAATTTGATTATGAGACAATACACAATCCATCCCTCTTGGTTGTATTCGCATGCCTTTAACTGAGTATAGCAAAATCATGATGACCACTTTCCTCTTGGATCTGTTCATACATAGTCATAGCTAGCTAATCTTTCATGATATATAGTATTACATATATGATTCACTTATAATCATCCAAAAAACACCAATCATTCATTCAGCGAGTCTCTCGTATATTCAATTATAAATGGATATTCTCGTGCAATATTGATATATATATATATAAATCAGCTTCTCTCAACAAAAAAAGAGAAAGAAAAAAAAAAAACAAAGAAGCTTAAGGAACTATATATTATAAATCAAAACCTACCAATAAACTCAAAGAATATAACAAGTCAAAATAAATGATGTGATGCAATCGGAGAAGTGATTTATATATCAATTCACAGAAAGAAATCAGCGATTTTAATCATGATTTGTTATTTTCTTCTTGTAATGTTCCGATCGTTTTATTCTTAATATTCATGAGTTGATTGTAGTTTACCATTAATGTTACCAGAAAAACAGGTATCGATGGATTAGGGTTTAATTTGAAGCCTGGAATATTCACATGAAGATAAATTAATACTAACAAATATAAACGTGCGGAGTAATAAATTGAAAGTAAGTACTGTATATGCTTTAATTTTGTGCCCTAGCTAAGGAAGATCTTAAAAATACAATATTGGAAATAGCCCTCGATCGGTTTATATATATATATATATATATCAAACATAGTTACGCAGAGAGCCTTACAATTCTAGTGCAGATCTAGGATTCACATTTTTGACCTATAGGAATTATCTTGTGAAATCTTAGGAGGAAGGCTCCAGTCTAAGTAGTGTTTGATTTATCCTTCACACACTTCAGTTCCCCAAGTACAAATAAAATGCGGAAGCTTATGGTTTATAAACGATTTTTTTTTTCCATGAGAATGAAATATTGATACAAAAAAAAATACAAATAAATTTCTATTTTTATATATTTAGAGAGAAATTAATTGCTTTATAATCATGGTAAAGTTGTCCAAAATATGTTAGATGATTAGACAAGTGAGTATGATATTTGTTTGGTTTATAATCATGCAATGTAAAATATCCTGGTAAATTTAAAATCATAACAAAAGACTGGCATGCTTACTATCCTTACTTATTTTTTACCTCCTGTTTTCAATATGTTTTAAAAAAAAAATAATAATAAAAATAATAACAAGATTCTCGAAAAATATGTTTTTAATGCGATTTGGCCAATTTCTAATCATTTCGTAATTTTCGATAATTTTGCTTATTGTTTTTGTACTGGTAATTATTTTTTAAAAAATTAAAAATTAAAACAAAAGGAAGAGAATGAAAAATCAATCAAATAAAAAAAATAGTGATTAAAATGTAATTTGAAAAATAATAAGGACTATTTTAGTTTAAAAATAATAAGGGTAAAGAAAAAAAAGGAAAAGCAAAGTTGTTTTATGAAAGGAGAACTCTTTCTAAAAATTTGGAGGCTTTTTAAGGCAATACCTTTCATTTTAAAAAGAGTGAAGGTGCACCACCTGCACAGTCATGAAGAGGAGAAGGGGATATATTTATTCCAGTAGGTCACTTGCCAATTAGGTCACTAGAGCGTCTCTATCACGCACCACCATATACAGCCACACGTCACCCCGTGCACTAACACTGAAATCTTCAATTCTAGCAATTCCAACTAACTCTACCTACTATAGAAGGTTGAGTTTTTTAGCACTCACCATCTTGAATTCTTTTTTTGTATGGTTTGTGCTTATATTGTTGATAATTGTTGTGTTTTTTTTTATGGTGTTTGAGATGATTTGAGAAGATAAATGTTTATCTTGGATTTGAATTGTGGATGACAATTTGATAAACTTTGATTTAGTTTGTGTTTATATTGAGTTAAATGGGTGAGTTATGTGTGAGTATTGAGTTTATGTGATTTAATTTGGATGAGTATATTAGATTTGAATTTGACTTGTAAGGCTCAATTTAATCTTTTAAGTGTGATAACTTGGATTAATAATCGTTCATTAAGTTTTTTAATAAATTAGTAAAAGAAATGAGAAATAAAAAGGCATTACAAGAATAATAATTGTTCATCAACCCAAGATGATATGGTCTAGCCTAGACCTTATCTTTTAGATAATGATTAATAAAGAAAAATAAAATAATAATAAAATTGTCCTTGTATTGATTGTTCCTATTAATTGTTAATTGAACCAAGATGAAATGATCTTATAATAGATCTTATTTTTTAGATGTTGATTATTGGGTAATAGGATCAATTAATATTTGGTTGATTAATTAATTGTTTCTATTAATTATTAATCGACTTAGGATGGCATAGTTCAATATTAATCCTCGTTCTTTAGATGTCGATAAGTGAATAATAGTATTGATTAATACATGATATTTGGGATATTAATTAAATTCAGTCACTACATAATCACTCCATTTCACAATTTCATAAATTCAATTTGATATTCCTATCATTTATTAAGTAGCCTAGGATGGAATGGTCCAATTGCGAGCCCTGTTTTTCGGACACTATTTGATAGATAACATGAATTTTTAAAAATATAATAAGTCTTATATATAGATGTGCCCATCATTTTCTAAATAACCTACGATGGAATGGTATAAGATTAGACCCTGTCATTTAGATGTTATTTAGTCAGTTGACTATGATTATAAATATCTCAACCGTATATTAAATGATTCTATCATATGATAAAAGACCAGAATGTGATAGTCTCATATAGACCCTGCTCTATGGATGTTAACATATAATAGAGCCAATTAATATAGTTTACCAAATAACCTAAGATGGTAAGGTCCATCATCGGGCCTTGTATTTTTTACTTTGTTTTGTGGATAATGGCAATACCTTACATATCAATTTAAGCAAGCTACATTATAACACATTTATCATTTAAAACAAACAATAATTATCTTAGGTTAGATGCATAAGATGGTGTCTGTCTTTTCTATTACATAATCATCCCCTTACCGAGAACCTCTAAAAACCAATTAGGGTTTTTAGTTACTATAAAACTAGGTGGCCACTAATTTTTAATGTTTTATCTTTTTTACACGTAAGCTCAACCCGATTTCCACATGCGATACTTACTAAGCAAATAAATAAACTTGCATTAAAAAAATAAAAACCAATCCTAACATGCATCCAAATCATATATTAAAAATATGCTTAAACAAAACCAATAAAAGATACTCACTGAAGAACTTAGCATATAACCAATATGAGATTTGTTATAGCTGTCAAGAATCAATCATTTGTTTTTAAGGCTTTATTCCTTATTTTTTGGTGCAAACTAATTTTCTTCCAAAGACCTTCCAGGATTCCAACAACAACACTTTATTTAGGTGCACTTCAAAACAAGGTTTAGTAAACTAATGAAATATTACTTAGAATCTCTCTAAAAGAACTCATCCTAAGCTCTAAATTAAAAAAAAAAAAAAACAAGGTGCATAACAAGAGTGTATAATAAAGGAGTAAAACCAGTGTTAAAAATATTGTCAAACATTATCCGTCATAATTTGGGATATATATATCCCAAATTACAGAGGATAACATCAGTCCTTTAGCAAGAAAGATAAAAAAAATACTTTGTTTTACCCAATTATGAGTCACGCGTAAACTAAGGAATTTTTGTTGTCTACAATAAAAACCAAATGCAATATCTTACATTTTTTTGCTTGACTTTACTATCGATGCAATATTTGTTTCAACTTTACATTTCAAGAACTCTTTTATATTGTTTTTAAATCAATAATGACTTGGAAAGATTTACCACAATAGATTAAGGTAGATGCCTTATTATTATCGAAACAATATGGACATGCTAATTTTTCATATGTGAGCCAACTTAAAACCATCGTATACGTAGAAAATTCAATTATAGTCCATATCAAAGCTATCTTTATTTAAAAATTCTATTTTCTTGAGATATTATATATTAGAGCTCCAACTGACTATAATTGATTCAATTTATCAATCAACGGTCAAAGATAAACATTTATATTCCTATCTGGATTGTAAGGAATAGGCATGACCATAGATAAGACATAAATTTTGTCTTCATACTTTACTGAAGTCAAGTCGTAAATTGTTAGAATGACTGACCAACAAGAATAGAATGCGGCAAATAATCCAAATAAATTAAATCCATTTGTAAATAAGCCAATATGTATAATCTTTAATCCCATTAAAAATTGAGGATGCATCATATTAAACTGTTTCGAAGGTTCACCATCAAAATGATGTAATATGACCTCATCCATCTCATCATATGAATGATGTCATGTTATGTGTAGTCTTTAGAACACAAATAACCTTTGTAACCTAGAAGTGATTGAGAAGTATCTCAATTTTTTATATACGATAAATGTATTTTCTCTATCATTATTGGGTTTATACCAAACATTCTGAAAAGTTTTGCACTTTATAAAATTTGCATATTCACTATTGTACAACATGAAGTTTGGACACATTATTTTTTTGGTATCTTAAGCCAAGAGGTTTCATCATAGGTTTTACTGTATAGAAGTCATCTTTCAGCCTATTACCTTCAGGTAACATTCTTTTCTTCCATTTCAACATCCTATCATAACCGGCATCACTCGACCTATAACTTGACTTGATCATAAACACTTGTGTAATGGCTAACAATTTACTGTGATTTGTATACTCATTCCATAATGGTTCATCAGAATATTTAAAAAAATTTAAAAACCTAGCTTTATCTGTATTTGGTTCTTCATCTAAAGAGATGTTACGTTAACCTTTTTTGAATAATCATGTTTTACTTTCATTGCATCCATCACCATCCTTCTATAAGGATTATTATTATCATTCATAAACCATATATGTTACTAGAACTAGAAGTTACTTCAACCATCATTTCTAATATGATTTTGTAAGGCATATATGGTTCTTCATGTGCGAACCAACATATGTATTTCTCAACGAATCATTTTTTAAGTATATGCATCATCACAACATCTTTATGATGAAACTTTTTATTCTTACACTTCACACATGGTCATATAATTTCACCCTCACTAATATTCTTCTACTTAGAAAGTAAGAAATTAATAAAATCTTCAACACCTTTAAGATAATCTTAGTTATACAACCTTTCAAAAGAATCTCAGCACATCCAAAAATAATCATCAATTACTTATGAAATGTATATAGAATATTGATGACAATATTTATTAATAATATAACTATCAATTCAAAATTTAAACAATTATTCAAAATAAATTCATAATCCAATAACTAATTATCATTTCTACATAAACTCAATTTTGCGTTAAAATGTGAACTAAACAAAAAAATTAGCAAAACTTAATTAGTACATAATTAATTATCCATTGTTTGTTCAACTCAAACTTATTCAACCTAAATTAATATTTTTTAATTATTATCAATTAAAAAAAATAATTTCCCAAGTTTCCTTAAATTTTCAACTTTACAATAAAATCGGCAAAATAAAATTGGTATCTATTTAATAACTCATTATTTCTTCAATTATAACACATTTAAGTTATAAAATCAAATTTAATTTCATCACATGAAAAATGAAATCAATTACTCTCAAATTCCAAACAAACTCTAACATACAAATTATATATTAATACAACAAAATTCTCTATAAAAAAACTGTAAAACACTGATATATACAAGTAAACTACAAATAGTACAAGTTTTATTTTAATAAATTAACCTAAAATATAAATGAGTTAAAAAAAGAGAAAGGTTGATTTACCTACTTGATATAGCGAGGCTTCACAACAAATTGAACCAAAAGAGAGAATCTTCACACTATTGATAGATTTTAGGATGACATAGGGGGTTGGGGTGACTAGATTTGTAAGGATTGTGGCCGCACTTGTGAGAAAATAGGGGAGGGGCCTATTGTTTTTTTTTTTTTTTGTCAGGAAGAAGAAGATGAGAGGAGGAACTATCGAGTTTTATTTCATTTATTTTTTCAAGTGAATTTCTGTTAGAATCATTGACAAAATATTTATTATGTTTTTAGTTTCTCTATTCCATCAAAAATCTTGTTAGTAATTACTGATAAAAATTATGTCAGAAATTATTGACGGAATATTTTCTGTTAATGTTTTTGTTGTTATTTGTCAATTTTCTGGTAATGATTTTGATAAATTATTTGATAATAGCTTGGAAACTTTAGGTTTAGTGTATATTTAGATTCTTCATTTTATTTTATTTAGGATTCTTATAACTAGAAATTGGTCCAACTCCAGCTTACGGGATGAATTATCAAACCAAATCACATGAACGCTAAGTGGAGTCCAAATAATGCCAGATTGCTAATCTTTCAAGGTTGCAGGTAATCAGGTTGGTAAGTAAATCCTCTCTTCCTGCAAACTCTAAACAAAATTAAAACACAAAGAGAAAAAAGAAATAGGAAAGGAAAGAGAGAGCTCAAACCTCTGTAAAGGAAAAGGAGAAACTATCATCTCACAAACAAAACAAAAAAAACAAAACCACCTTGGCATGCATGCAGTCAGTACTGAACTGTACTGGACTGGAGATCATATATACTCAAGTTTGGGAATATGGGCCTCAAGCAGCAGTAGTATTGGAGTGGGAAATGGCCCAGGAGCCCAGAACTCTATTTTCCTAGACCCTGGAGAAGAAAAGCCCAGTTGGAATCACTGGCTGCAGCAGTAGTGGGTGACATGTCAGTCAGTCAGTCACAAGCTAGCTTTTCTTCTAACAAAAAGATTGGTCGTCGTCATCAAAGTGAAAATGAGGTTTAGGGTTTAGGTTCAGGCTCATCTCAGCTGAGAGTGGAAGAAGAAGAAGACGACGATGATGATAGTGAGGAGGACAAGTGTTATTGCTAACATTATCGGCCAAAGAGTAAATAACAATTGCTTTACATCATCATCATCAATAAGCAGCAGCCCAATTCTTAAGTTTCCTTCATCTCTACTCTCTCTTGACCTCCCTGACATTTGGCCTCCATCATCCCCAGCAATTAAGAACTGTTGTTAGTCATTTTCCCTAACTTTTTCAATAACTAGCTAGAAAGAAATTAAATCTCTATTAATTCTGTTATTTTAAATACACAGGCACAGCTAATGACCAACCTTCTTCTGCTCTTGTAATTGATGGCAAGTTGATTGCGGATGAAATAAGGTTCAGAATTGCTGAACAAGTTAGGAGGATGAAGGATTCCGTTGGAAAAGTTCCTGGCTTGGCTGTAATTCTTGTGGGCGACCGAAGGGACTCTCTTACATATGTTCGCAACAAGGTTAAAGCTTGCGAGGATGCTGGAATCAAGTCTCTTGTCACACAGTTCCCGCAAGATTGTAAACAAGATGATGTTATTCATGCCTTGTCCGCTTTTAACGAGGACCCATCTATTCATGGTATTCTTGTGCAGCTTCCTCTGCCCCAAGTAACTTCCACTCACCATCATTTTAATGCTTTGGCTGTTTTATGTTTTCATTCCTGACTTTGGTGCGAATACATGGATCCCACAATTATCCCTGTATTTGGCTTCCCTTCCCTGTGACTGAAAATCTTAGTAATATTTTGAGGTTCATTATCATCTAGAAATGCCGGATTATGGTGCCAATACATGTTGCTTTGTCCTTTCATATTTCCCATGTCAAAGTAATTTGTTTTGAAGAGTAAGCGGTCTACTACTTTGAAGTTTGTACCTTGGAATGATGATGATGATGATCTCCATGTTACACCTTAATGCATTTTGCTGTAAGATATTTGATTAGGTGTACAAAATTCCTCACAACAGCATAATGAATTTATTCTTACTATGGGATATCTAATACCAGACATTAGCATTTTATGGTAGTTGGTCATGTTAGCTACTCATATATAGCATTGAAATAGTTCAGGATTTGATGCAAGCCTATTTGAGAAGTTGGTGTTCTATGGATGACTTAAAACATTTGTGCTATGGGCCAGCATTTGGACGGGGGGAAGATTTTGAATGTGCTCAAGTTAGAAAAGGATGTAGATGGCTTCCATCCACTCAATATGGGGAACCTTGCAATGAGAGGAAGGGAACCGTTGTTCATCCCATGCACTCCAAAGGGTTGCATTGAGCTATTAATCAGGTCAAGTGTCGAAATCATGGGGAAGAATGCCGTGGTTATTGGGAGAAGCAACATAGTTGGACTGCCCATATCCTTGCTGTTGCAGGTACCCCATGTTTGCTATAATTAAATCCTCATCTTAATCAGCACTTTCACTGTTTCTTTTTGGGATAAATAATTACTTGCACTGTTTTATTAATAGGTTCATTGAAAATGTTTTGTAGAGGCATCACGCGACTGTCACCATTGTACATGCGTTCACAAATAATCCAGAGCAGATTGCAAGGGAAGCGGACATTGTTGTTACTGCTACTGGAGTGCCCAATCTGGTCCGTGGCAATTGGTTAAAGCCTGGTGCTGTTGTTATTGATGTAGGAACTTTCCCAGTGGAGGTAAATATTCCAACTTCTTTCTGTTTGCATTTTGTCAAAGGCTAGCGTATATTTTCAATGGACAAACAACATTTTGTGGTTAAACCATTCTAAAGAAACAACCATTAATAAGTTTTTTCATTAATTTTGACAACCAAATGGGACAAGGCCAGTAATTGATGTGCAATTCATTGGGGGGAGGCAGTTGTTTTTATAGAGGTTTTACAGATTTGGACATATTGGTGGGCAGGACCCCAGCTGTGAGAATGGTTACCGTCTCATTGGAGATGTTTGCTATGAAGAAGCATCGAAGGTGGCATCAGCCATTACTCCCGTGCCTGGAGGAGTTGGACCCATGACAATCGCCATGCTTCTCTCAAATACTCTGGATTCTGCCAAGCGGGCTTATGACTTCACTTGACCACTTAGTTTATTTTTGCGGTGCCTTTCTATCATCGTATTTGTTTTAACCACTATGAATGATATTTTGAGGAAAGGTTAATCAAGACACTCATACTGGCTGGTTACATCATTTCAAGCTTAACCACGTGCCATTCAAACGTGATTTCTTTTTTTCAGCTTAAGAGGAAGCAAAGATTGTCTCCAGTCTTTTAGCACGTGGCCTGTTTTTTTTTTTTTTTCCCTCTGTCAAAGATGGATAGATCTTCACTTCATAAACATTGAATTCAAGATTGTCTTCGATGTATTTGTTGGGACCCAATCTTGCAGTAAAGAATCTAAAGATATTGATCAGAATCAAGATTCCCACTTATGAACCTTTGTGCCCTTGTCTCTTCTAGACCCGTGCTCATTCTGACAGCACCTGCTACACATTTGCAGGGACACTTGCCACCATATGGAAGGATGGAACTCTTTTAAAGGTGTGTTTGGTTACGATTTGCAGCTTCAATGACCGCCTCAGCATCACCTTCTAGAATAACCATCTGAATTCCTATTTCTGCTACACACAACACAACCGTTTCATCCAATTCTCAAGCTTCAACCATAATAGTGTTTGATGTAGATTTTCATGTGTTTATCTCAGTTAAAAAACGAATTTAAAATTTAAAATTG
>Ga0325403_1002366_pt1 | contig 16616 bp, 2 predicted proteins | sample PopdelMetagenome_19_FD_205665 | JGI IMG/M metagenome (GOLD analysis project Ga0325403, IMG submission 205665) | Populus deltoides microbial communities from Bellville, Georgia, United States - Xylem-PdKOR-R4 | ecosystem: Host-associated > Plants > Phyllosphere > Stem > Wood/Secondary xylem...
AACCACTTGCATGGTCCAATCCCAAGTTCGATTTTCAAACAAGAGAACTTGCGAGTCCTTATTCTTGCGTCCAATAGTAAATTGACAGGTGAGATTTCTTCTTCTATTTGCAAGCTGAGATACCTTCAGGTCATGGACTTGTCCAACAGCAGCTTTAGTGGTTCTATGCCACTATGTTTGGGGAACTTCAGCAACATGCTCTCGGTATTGCATCTAGGCATGAACAATCTTCAAGGCACCATCCCTTCAACATTTTCAAAGGATAATAGCTTGGAATATCTCAACCTCAATGGAAATGAATTAGAAGGGAAAATATCACCGTCTATCATCAACTGCACAATGTTGGAAGTGCTTGATCTTGGCAACAACAAGATTGAGGATGCATTTCCCTACTTTCTAGAAACGCTTCCAAAGCTGCAAATTCTTGTCCTAAAATCGAATAAACTCCAAGGTTTTGTGAAGGGTCCAACTGCACATAATTCCTTCTCTAAATTACAGATTCTTGACATCTCTGACAATGGTTTTATTGGGTCATTGCCAATTGGGTATTTCAATAGTCTTGAAGCAATGATGGCCTCAGATCAAAACATGATTTACATGAAAGCAACAAATTACTCTAGCTATGTCTATTCCATAGAAATGACATGGAAAGGTGTAGAAATTGAGTTTCCAAAGATACAAAGTACCATCAGAATACTTGATTTGTCAAAAAACAATTTCACTGGAGAGATTCCAAAGGTGATCGGAAAGCTTAAAGCACTCCAACAACTCAACCTTTCTCATAATTCCCTTACAGGTCATATCCAATCATCATTAGGAAATTTGACCAATTTGGAATCATTAGATCTATCTTCAAATTTGCTTACCGGAAGGATTCCAACGCAGCTGGGGGATCTAACATTTCTTGCAATCCTAAACCTTTCACATAACCAGCTCGAGGGGCGTATACCAAGTGGAGAGCAGTTCAACACCTTTAATCCAAGCTCATTTGAAGGAAACTTGGGTTTATGTGGATTTCAAGTACTAAAAGAATGCTACGGTGACGAGGCACCATCATTGCTGCCATCAAGCTTTGATGAAGGAGATGGTTCAACATTGTTTGAAGATGGATTTAGATGGAAAGCTGTGACAATGGGGTATGGATGTGGGTTTGTGTTTGGAGTTGCAACGGGATACATCGTGTTTAGAACGAAAAAACCTTCATGGTTTTTTAGGATGGTTGAAGATATATGGAATCTCAAGATCAAGAAAAAAAAAAAAAAGAATGTTAGCAGATATGGTGCTAGAAGAAACTAAATAATTCAATTGATATTTTCAAGTAAGTTTTGCAAGCATTTGAGTTTTCGGATTTAATGTTCACAGTTTATGTTAGGCTATATTTTCTCTACAATTTATTTGATCAGTCTTACCTTTCTAATTTTGCAGTACAAACAAGATATCAAGTGGATTTGACATTAAAACAACACTAAGGTGGCAGATTCATCGTATTGGATTCCCTTTCCCTTTTTCTTTTTTTTACTTTCAAGGTTACTTTTACGAAAAAGATTCCATGTATGTAATAGGTCAAGCAAGCAATAGTTTGTGTTAACTATAAAATCATTTATGTTTTATTGAGTTATGAACATTTCCTTATTCTTGGTCACTTAAATAAATCTCCCTTTCTGGGGGTATTTTGAGATTTAGAGAGTTATGAACAGATTGCTTTACAAACCTACGAGTGCAAGCAAATTAAAACAATTGTTATAAAGTTAAAAGAACAACACTCGACTGACTGATGGATTTAGTTCTTATAACAGCAGCAATATTTACAAGCAAAATAGAGCAATTCTGATAACTTGTAAGTCATAAATAACTATTAAAAAGTGTAACAAGCCCATCTCAACAGGCACAACTCTTACACAGAGCCAAAATCAGTCAACATTGATGATTTAGAAAATCAAGATAGGTATTGATACCATGTTAAGAGCTCTAGGCTACAGCAAATCTACAATCCTAAGTCGCCTAAAAACAACATATTCTACTTAGAACATTTCAGAATAGGAAAAACATTAAAATAATTTAAAATACAATTTCTCATGGCCTGACATTAAGAAAAAACAGATGAATATTTCAAGGGTCTTGATTATCCAACTGAAGATTCAAGATTTGAGATACTGCGAGTTTAGAGAGCTTATTAGTTGCGGCTTGAACCTGATAGTCATCTGACTGCCTTGGCCACTCATTTGCAGCAACCCTAGTCTTAGTTGATGTGCCAAGAACTCTCTGCAAGTCTGACTACGACAATGGCCTTGAACCTGATAGTCATCTGAGGTGCCTGAGAAAGAATCACGATGTAGAAACTCAATAAAGGGTTAAAAAATCGACAACAAGCTCAAACAATGGAAAGATAAAATCCTCATGGTAATATTTTTGACACCAATAGCTATCCCTTGTAGTCCATAAAAACACTTTGTTTAATTTCTCAGAGTTCTCATGAGGGATACATAAAAATACCACACAACAACAAAAATACCAATATTGCGATCATTTTGCAATCTCATTCATCGGAGTAAGATCCATTAGATAAGCAAGCTACATTGCCTAATTGTTTTAAGTTAATAGAGCATCAAACAAAATCTTGCTGCTAATAAAGATCTTCAATAAGGACAAGTTAGGAATGTTCAATCTTAGTTAGGAATGTTCACAAAGTGCTACCTTGCTTTCATTATCAGAGTGAAACTAAATTTTCCTCAACATGATCGGTGGGTGACAGCAAGTTCTAGAATAACAAGGCAATAATTTTAAATCATTATTTTGCTAAATGCAAGACAAAGCTCAAGCACATGAGGCAATTCAAATGCGATCTATACTCACCAAGATTTTGTGCATTGCCCACTTGCTCATCAGATTAGAGATCCTCACATTTATACAAACAACTCCAGACTCTTTGGCAATAGCTGATGTAAAGCATGGTCTTCCCGGTGCCTGGAGGTCCATATAACAATACCCCTTTTTGTGGACCAAGAAGTTTCCCATGTGAGAAGAGCTCAGGTTTCTGCAGAGGAAGAATCACCAGTTCATACAAACCTTGCTTGATAGATTTCAATCCTCCAATTGATTCTAAACCAACCATAAATTCTAAACCCTCTATTCCAATCAATTATATTTTCAACATGAGAACATGGCCACATTGGATAGTGTTTAGGAGTTAGGCTTGATTATTACAAAGCAGTTCAAATCTTCCACAAAGCAATGGCAATCAGAAGGTTTCATAATTAAGAAGTTGGTTTTTTATCCAAATTTCATCATGCATAGAAAGAACTAATATCTATATTTGCCGGTTATTGTCATCATATTGGTTCAAGGCCAAGTCTTCAAATTTAATTTCTTCCAACAATGGACCTGCCCCAGTCAGTCATTGGAGTAAGATTCATTAGATAAGCAAGCTACAGTGCCCTGTTTTTAAAGTTAATAGAGCATCCAACAAAATCTTGCCGCTAATAAAGATCTTCAATAAGGACAATCTAGTAATGTTCAATCTTAGTTAAGAATGTTCACAAAGTACTACCTTGCTTCCATTATCAGAGAGGTCCATATAACAATACCCCCTTTGTGGACCAAGAAGCTTCCCGTGTGAGAAGAGCTCAGGTTTTCCGCAGAGGACGAATCACGAGTTCATACAAAGCTTGCTTGATAGATTCCAATCCTCCAATTGATTCAAATTCCACATCTATGTGGAATAAATTGCAGCATATTAATAAACCATTAAACCAGCCATAAATCCTAAAGCCTCTATTCCAATCAATTATATTTTCAACATGAGAACATGGCCACATTGGATAGTGTTTAGAGGATAGGCTTGATTGTTACAAAGCAGTTTAAATCTTCCACAAAGTAATTGTAATCAGAAGATTTCATAATTGCAAAGTTGGTTTTCGAATCCAATTTCATCGGGTATAGAAAGAAATAATATCTATATTTGCCAGTTACAGCATCATATTGGTTCAAGGCCCCGTCTTCAAATTTAATTTCTTCCAACTATGAACCTGTCCAAGTCAATCACGCAAAAGGCTATTACTGAATGTAGCCGCCATCAGCATTCTCATAGTATCATTTTCAAAAAAGGTGGACTCGCATAATTGTAACTAATCATGTGCCATTAGTTTATGATATAGCAGAGACTCGAATCTACTCCATATGATGGATATTTTCATGTATTCAGTTACATTAGAAACTCCGAGTATTTGTTGCATGGTAGCAGCCAACAAAGTATGGACAACCTAGAAAACAAGTGGCACATTTGAAGACGCCAAGAAATATTATAACTATCTATGGTTGTATAAACAATGACAATAGTACTATAACACCAACCCAGAGGTCTCCAGTTTCCACCAACCCAAAACAACTCCATCTACCCAACAAAACTTGAAATTCAATCATATCCCATTCAGCATGAGCAATCACTCCCCAACATCCCCAAAACTGATCGAAGCACCTATCTTCACCAAAACACCCTGATTCCCTGCAATAACCCACTAAACCACACACATCCCTCATTGCAGTCTTAACCTCATCCCATTATCACACAAATTTCAAACTTCTTGCAGATAAATGACAACTCAAGCATGCTATATCACAACCCAGAGGCCTAAGCTCCAACCCACCAGTTCAAAAGTTCAACAAACAACTCAATTTGAAATAAACTTAGTTTCAGCGACCACAAAGCAACTCCATTCATCCCAGAAAAACTGGAAATTTAATCCCATCCCATTCAGCACAAGCAATCACTCCCCTATATCCCAAACATCGGTTAAAGCACCTATCTACACTAAAACAACCAAATCCCCCCCAATCCTTATTCCCTACAATAAACCACCCACATCCCTCATTGCAATATCAACCTCAACCCCACCTATCACACACAAAACTCAAACTTTTACAGATAAATGACAATTCAAGCATCTAATAAAACCAATAGCACATAATAAAAACAAAGCCTTTATGCCATTAACTAACCCTATTATCCAAATTCACAAAATTCTTCGTTCCATTATCTGACCATATAACCAAAATTCACAAAATCCTCCAGAAAACAATGAACCAAAACAAACCCTAAATTCCGATAAATTACCCCTAGAACCAAGATTCACAGAATCCTTCAAGAAACAAAAAAGAAAAAAAAATCAAAAAATGCAAAAAAATCCAAACTTTTCAACAAAAACAGAAACCTTGACACACACTTCATAAGGGTTTGTTTAGATAAGGTGACGACCCAAACGCTTGGTAATTTCCTTCTTCTGTTCAAGGGCTTTCTATGATGCTCCACGATTCGGGTCAAGTTTCCTGAGCCCAGCAAACAACACCAAACAACTTAAAGCTGCACTTGCTGCATTTAACACTAGTTCTTGCAAAAAACTTGGTTTCTGAAGAGCCCCCAATAGACGACGATATTAAGGTTTTTTTATGTAAAAATTAATAAAGGAAAAAGGAGTAAGATTTATTGAAGTAATGTTGTGTTTAGTAGTCTTTTTATTGTTTTTGAGTTTTGGGAGTTCTTGGGGAGTAAGGAAGGAGGAGTGAGAGAGAGGGGTTTCTGAATTTTGTATTTGTGTTTTAAAGTACAATAATGTCCTTGGTTTGGAGTTCCTTTTGGGTGGTCTGTTGGGGTTGTGTTGTAAATTTATGTGCTGGAGACCAGATGGCGGTGGTTAGGGTTTGGACTTAGTAAGGGTGAGCATTTTCGGTTCAGTTTTTATCTAAAAAAGTAACCAAAATAAAATTTTAAAAAACTCAAAAATTCAAACCGGAACCAGGTCAAACCGACAGGTTTTAATTCGGTTTTTTAATAGAAAAACCAGAAAACCTATATAATTTTTTTTGGGCTTTTCTGGGCTTTCTAATTAGGCTTATAATTAATGTTAATATTATCTAATTTTGTTACAAGATTCTATAATATATTTAATATTTTTTATCATTGAATATTTATTTATATTAAATTATTAGTGCTAATATTGTGTTTAATATGTTGCAAGTCTTTCTAATATTTGTGTTTTAGACTCCTCTTACATCATGTTTAAATAACACACACCAAGTTAAAATTTAAATTACAAAGCATTGCCTTCAAAAAGGCTTAAAAAGAAACAACAAATAACATTGCCATAAAAAATAAAACACTTCATGCAAAAAATATAAATCTTCATTGTGCACATCATCCCAATCGAAAAGCACATCAAGATAACAAGAACATTGCACTTTGATTCCTTAATACCTTTGACATCAAAACCTGGAAATCAAGATCTAAAATTATAACATGATAAAATAAATAATATGTAAAAATAAAAAGTAGTATTTTACCATCAAAGTCACTTTTAAACTAATTATCATTCATTGCTAAATGTAACTTTCCACCAAATTCTACAAAATAAAAAATTAGACATGTTAGATGATTGCAAACGATTTAATTAATAAATCACAAAATAAAAATTACAAGTTTATAAGAAAGAATTACCTGATTCAAGGCACTGTTCTCTTTTCATAAAATAAAAAAAATTCAGTTTTCAGAATTGATAAATTACAGTAAACATATTTGTTTAGCACACACCACAACAATGAAAGGCACTAAGCCACTAACTAAGCTTAGACACCTCATTAAAGTAACCTTTTGGCATGATAATAGTCCTGTTACCATGTTAATTGTAAGCCCCTATAAAGGAGGTCATTCAAAATTTGACAGCAAGTGCCGGCAAGACTATACAGAATATAATCAAAATATTAATCCATATTCCCAGAATCCACAGAATATACAGAATACAACCAAAAAGTTGATCTGCAGAATCCATATTCCCAGAATCCACAAAATACAACCAAAATATTAATCACAGATTTTTTAATGCATAAAAAAATCACAAAATACAACCAAAACATTGCTGGTAAATTAATCACAGATGCAATTTTACAAGTGAAATGTCGGGACAATAACATTTTACAAGTGGGTAAGGACTACAAGCTGTTAAGAAGCCTAAGATTTATTAATTGGATCTCTGGTGGACAAAAAAAAGAGTGTTAATTATTGCATCAACCGGTAAGAGACTAAGAGTAAATTAGGGGGAGAAAGATAATATTTATTTTCAAATCATATTACTTGTATTTCATAATATATACATATAAAATTATAAATGTTCTATCGACTCGAAATCTTGAATTAACCAGCTCTCTTTTATGGTTTGGTTTCTGAGAGCTATCATCCATTTTGTGGGTAATATAAAGTATGTCAATGCTATAAAAAAAAAATGTATTGCATCCTGAATTCCAAATTAAGACTCACCGTAGAAGATCTTTTGCTTCAAAATTCCGATATTAATCTAGATTTCATTATTTTTTCATTGCTACTGCCTACTCATGACCTTAATAAAACACGAATTCATTACCATATTATCTTTCTCAGCAAAGAAAAACACGTTGTCTGTTCAAAACCTAACCAAGCTAAGAGATCTCAATTTGGGTTCTGTAAATATTTCTTTGGTTGCACCAAATTCCTTGACGAATCTGTTCTCTTCTTTGTCATCTCTTTCCCTCAGTGGTTGTGGATTGCAGGGGAAGTTCCCGGGTAACAACTTTCTCCTCCCAAACCTTGAATCACTGGATCTGTCATACAACGAAGGCCTCACTGGCTCTTTTCCTTCGTCCAATTTGAGTAATGTCCTCTCTTGGTTGGATCTTTCTGATACAAGAATTTCAGTTTATTTAGAAAACGACTTAATCAGTAATCTAAAGTCATTAGAATATATGTCTCTTCGTAATTGTAACATTATAAGGTCAGATCTGGCTCTGCTTTGTAATCTCACACAGCTCACCTATTTAGATCTCTCTCTCAAGTAACAATTTTAGTTGTCAGATCCCGTCATTACTTGGAAACCTTGTACAGCTTCGTAGCTTGTTTCTCGGTTCCAATAAATTTATGGGTCAAGTTCCAGATTCTTTGAGTAGCTTGGTCAATCTTTCATATTTAGATTTATCAAATAATCAACTAGTAGGCGCTATCCATTCTCAATTAAATACCCTTTCAAATCTACGATCTTTATATTTATCCAACAACTTGTTCAATGGAACAATACCATCCTTTTTGTTTGCTCTTCCTTCTTTAGATGATCTTGACCTTCATAACAATAATTTCATAGGTAATATAAGTGAACTCCAACACGATTCATTAAGATTCCTTGATTTGAGCAGCAACCACTTGCGTGGTCCAATCCCAAGTTCGATTTTCAAACAAGAGAACTTGACAACCCTTATTCTTGCGTCCAATAGTAATTTGACAGGTGAGATTTCTTCTTATATTTGCAAGCTGAGATTCCTTCGGGTCCTAGACTTGTCCACCACCAGCTTGAGTGGTTCTATGCCACAATGTTTGGGGAACTTCAGCAGCATGCTCTCGGTATTGCATCTAGGCATGAACAATCTTCAAGGCACTATCCCTTCAACATTTACAAAGGACAATAGCTTGAAATATCTCAACCTCAATGGAAATGAATTCGAAGGGAAAATACCATCGTCTATCAACAACTGTGCAATGTTGGAAGTTCTTGATCTTGGCAACAATAAGATTGAGGATACATTTCCCTACTTTCTAGAAACGCTTCCAAAGCTCCAAATTCTTGTCCTAAAATCCAATAAACTCCAAGGTTTTGTGAAGGGTCCGACTGCATATAATTCCTTCTCTAAATTACGGATTCTTGACATCTCTGACAACAATTTTAGTGGGCCATTGCCAACTGGGTATTTCAATAGTCTTGAAGCGATGATGGCCTCGGATCAGAACATGATTTATATGAGGGCAACAAATTACACTGGCTATGTCTATTCCATAAAAATGACATGGAAAGGTGTAGAAATTGAGTTTACGAAGATCCGAAGTACTATCAGAGTGCTTGATTTGTCAAATAACAATTTCACCGGAGAGATTCCAAAAGTGATAGGAAAGCTTAAAGCACTCCAACAGCTCAACCTTTCTCATAATAATTCCCTTATAGGTCATATCCAATCATCATTAGAAAAATTGACTAATTTGGAATCATTAGATCTATCTTCAAATTTGCTTACCGGAAGGATTCCAACGCAGCTGGGGGATCTAACATTTCTTGCAATCCTAAACCTTTCACATAACCAACTCGAGGGGCCCATACCAAGTGGAGAGCAGTTCAACACCTTTGATGCAAGCTCATTTGAAGGAAACTTGGGTTTATGTGGATCTCAAGTACTAAAACAATGTTACGGTGATGAGGCACCATCATTACCGCCATCAAGCTTTGACGAAGGAGATGATTCAACATTGTTTGGAGAAGGATTTGGATGGAAAGCTGTGACAGTGGGGTATGGATGCGGGTTTGTGTTTGGAGTTGCAACGGGATACGTTGTGTTTAGAACAAAAAAGCCTTTATGGTTTCTTAGGATGGTTGAAGATAAATGGAATCTCCAGAGCAAAAAAACAAAGAAGAATGCTGGCAGATATGGTGCTAGAAGAAACTAAATAATGCAATTGATATTTTCAAGTAAGTTTTGCAAGCATTGAGTTTTCAAATTTTATATTCACAGTTCTTGTTAGGCTATCTTTTCTCTACAATTTATTTGATCAGTGTTACCATTCTAATTTTGCAGTACAAACAAGATATTATGTTGATTTCACACGGAAACAACATCAAGGTTAATTGGGTGGCAGATTCATAGTATTGGATTCCCTTTACTCTCTTTTTTTTCCATCAAGGTTAATTGGGTGTTACTTCTATGAAAAAGATTCCATGTATGCAAGCAATAGTTTGTGTAAACTATAAAATCATTTATGTTTTAGGTCCTTTTGATGTGTTCATTTCCTTATTCTTAATCACTTAAATCAATCTCCCTTTCTTGGAGTATTTTAAATTTTATAAGAATTAAAGCAATTCTGTTCTCACAACAGCAGCAATATTTGTAAGCAAAATAGAGTAATTCTATAACTTGTAAGTCATAAATGACTATTAAAAAGTGTAAGAAACCCATATCAACATGGACAAACAATGTTCCACAATTCTGACACATGGCCAAAATCATCAACAAAATCAGTCAGCATTGGTGATTGGCAAGTTTATATCTAAAGCAAAAGAAAAGCAAGATAGGTATTAATACCACGTTAAGAGCTCTATGCTACAGCAAATCTGCAATTTTGAGTCGCCTAAAAACAACATATTCTACTTAGAGCATTTCAGAATAGGAAAAACATTAAAATAATTTAAAATACAATTTCTCTTGGCCTGATATCAAGAAAAAACAAATCAATATTTCAAGGGTCCTGATTATCCGACTGAAGATTCAAGATTTGAGATACTACGAGTATAGAGAGCTCGTTAGTTATGGCTTGAACCTGATAGTCATCTGACTACCTGGCCACCTAGGTGAATGTGAGCTTGACCTCCTGTACTCATTTGCAGCAACCCTAGTCTTAGTTGATGTGCCAAGAACTCTCTGCAAGTCTGACTGGGACAATGGCCTTGGTGCCTAAGAAAGAATCCCAAAGAAGAAACTCAATAAAGGGTTAAAAAATCCACAGCAAGCTCAAACAATGGAAAGATAAAATCCTCCGGTTAATATTTTTTAACACCAATAGCTATCCCTTGTAGTTCATAACAACACTTTGTTTAATTTCTTCTAGTTCTCATGAGGAACCATACTATCTTCTATCCATTGCAATGGAAGTAATTGGTTTTGGAAAGAGCACAACAAGCAACAATTACCAAAACTTTTCCATGACACCCTCAGGCATGCATGGGATTTCTATGCAAATATTACAAATCAATAAAAATACCTTGAAGAATTAGCTGGGATTATAACAAATCACAGATGAGAACCAGTGTAGCCCTCACACAAACTTGTTGTGCAGTCAAAGTCAATTTTGCTTTTGATCTTCTCCCCTTTCAAAACAACCTTCAGGATCTCAACCCTCTCTCTTCGATCAGGTATCCCAATTTCAAAGGCCTCAGGAAGACGTTGGAGGATTGCTTCATCGAGTTCTGAAGGTCAGTTGGTTGCAGCAAGTACCATCACTTGTGCATTCTCTATAAGAATATTATCAATGAATCTGGTCAGGCCAGGCCCATGAATAAATCACACTTTCACAAATCTTACATGAAATGCATTCTAGCAAGTCACTGCATTGAAAGACTACACAAATGCAGCACTTGTTTCAAGAGTAAGAACTCACGATCTGTAGTAAATACATCCCATAATGCCATGAACTCAAGCTTCATGCCTCATGATCTGTAGTTTATAAGCCAGGCTAAAAACAGCAGCAACTACAATAGCATAGAAGAGAATCAACAACAATCAGATTATGAAAACTTAGTTAATTACTTCTAAATCTGTTTCTAGCCAGCACAGAACCAACAAGATTTGCATGGATTCAAATGCAGAAAAGAATATAATGAGGGATGGTTTCAACACAAAGATGTAGTTGCTAAATACAGTAATGACCACTTTCACAATTGCCAGAATGCATGCCATTCAGTTACTTTTGTTATATCCCTGATGCAGGATACATAGAAATACCACACAGCAACAAAAATACCAAAATTATGATCATTTCGCAATCTCATTCATCGGAATAAGATCCATTAGATAAGCAAGCTACAGTGCCCTGTTTTTTAAAGTTAATAGAGCATCCAACAAAATCTTGCTGCTAATAAAGATCTTCAATAAGGACAGGTTAGGAATGTTCAATTTTAGTAAAGAATGTTCACAAAGTACTACCTTGCTTCCATTATCAGAGTGAAACTAAATTTCACTCAACATAATTGGTGGGTGATAGCAAGTTTTAGAATAACAAGGCAATAATTTTAAATCATCATTGTTTTACTAAATGCAAGACAAAGCTCCAGCACAAGAGAGGCAATTCAAATGCGATCTATACTCACAGAGCTTTTGTGCATCGCCGAACCACTTGCTCTTCAGATTAGAGATCCTCACATTTATAAAAACAGCTCCAGACTCTCTGACAATAGCTTTTGCAAGCATGGTCTTCCCGGTGCCTGGAGGTCCATATAACAATACCCCCTTTTATGGACCAAGAAGTTTCCCATGTGAGAAGAGCTCAGGTTTCCGCAGAGGAAGAATCACCGGTTCATACAAAGCTTGCTTGTTAGATTCCAATCCTCCAATTGATTCAAAAATAAAAATACACAATTGCAGAATATTGATAAACCATTAAACCGACCATAAATTCTAAAGCCTCTATTCCATTCAATTATGTTTTCAACATGAGAACATGGCCACATTGGATAGTGTTTAGAGGATAGTCTTGATTGTTACAAAGCAGTTTAGATCTTCCACAAAGCAATTACAATCAGAAGGCTTCATAATTGAAAAGTTGGTTTTCGATTGAAATTTCATCTGGCATAGAAAGAACTAATATCTACATTTTCCAGTTATAGCCATCATATTGGTTCAAGGCCAAGTCTTCAAATTTAATTTCTTCCAACTATGAACTTGTCCCAGTCAGTCACGCAGGAGGCTATTACTGAACATAGCAACCATCAGTGTTCACATAGTATCATTTTCAAAAAAGGTGGACTCACATAAATGCAACTAATAATCATGTGCCATTAGTTTATGATATCGCAGAGACTCAAATCTACTCCATATGATGGATATTTTCATGTATTCAGTTGACATTAGAAACTCTGAGTATTTGTTGCATAGCAGCAGCCAACAAAGTATAGACTGCCTGGAAAAAAAATGGCACGTTTGAAGACACCATGAAATGTTATAACTGTCTATGGTTGTAACAACAGTACTATAGCACCAACCCAGAGGTCAAAGCACCAGTACAAAAGTTCCAATATATCAGAAACGAACTTGGTCTCCAGTTTCCACCAACCCAAAATGACTCCATCCATCCAACAAAACTTGAAATTTAATCATATCCCATTCAGCATGAGCAATAACTCCCCAACATCCCCAAAACTAATTGAAGCACCTATCTTCACCAAAACACCCTGATTCCCTACAATAACCCACCAAACCACACACATCCCTCATTGCAGTCTTAACCTCATGCTCCTCCTCCCATTATCACACAAAATTCAAACTTCTTGCAAATAAATGACAATTCAAGCATGCTATAACATCGACCTAAAGGCCTAAACTCCAGCACTCCAGTACAAAAGCTTAATATACAACTCAATCAGAAATGAACTTAGTTTCTACCAGCACAAAACAACTTCATTCATCCCAACAGAACTGGAAACTTAAACACACCCTATTCAGCACAAGGAGTCACTCCCCCACGTTCCAAAAACTGATTAAATTACCTATCTTCACTAAAACACTCAAATCCCCCAATCCCTATTCCCTACAATAACCCACTAAACCACCAGGATCCCTCATCGCAGTCTTAATCTCATAGCCCCCATCTCTATTGTCACACAAGAATTTGAACTTTTCAATAACCCAGAGGCCTAAACTCCAACCCACCAGTTCAAAAGTTCAACAAATAACTCAATCTGAAATGAACTTAGTTTCAACTACCACAAAGCAACTCCATTCATCCCAGCAAAACTGGAAACTTAATCTCATCTCATTCGGCACAAGCAATCACTCCCCCATATCCCAAACACCGATTAAAGCACCTATCTGCAATAAAGCACTTACCCCCCCCCCCCCCCCAAATCCCTATTCCCTACAACAAACCACCCACAACCCTCATTGCAATATCAACTTCAACCCCACTATCATACACAAAATTCAAACTTTTGCAGGTAAATGACAATTTAAGCATATAACAATAACACATAATAAAAAAAAAAACCTATATACCATTAACTAACCCTATAATCCAAATTCACAAAATTCTTCGTTCCATTATCTGACCATATAACCAAAATTCACAAAATCCTCAAAAAAACAATAAACCAAAACAAACCGTATATTCCATTAATTACCCCTATAACCAAGATTCCAACCCCGTCCCCCCAAATAAAAAAAACCCAAATAAAAAAATGCAAAAAACAAATCCAAAATCTTCAACAAAAACAGAAACTTTGACACACACACACTCCTCATAAGGGTTTGTTTGGATAAAAGGACGACCCAAACGCTTATCGATTTCCTTCTTATGTTCAAGGGCTTTCTTTGATGCTTAGCGATTCAGGTTAGGTTTCCGGAGCCCAGCAAACAATAACAAACAACTTAAAGCTGCACTGGTTCTTGCAAAAACTGTCTCTGACGAACCCCCATTGATTTTGTATTTGTGTTTAAAGTACAATAATATCCTTTGCTTGGTGCTCTTTTTGGATGGCGTGTTGGGGTTTTGCAAATTTATGTCGTGGTGGTGGTCAGGGTTTGGGCTGTAATGGGTGGTTAGGGTTGGGGTGGGAAAGGAAACGCTAGATTGTGGGTAAAGCATCATAAGATTATATTTGATATCGTGTGTGTTGGAAGTATTTTTAAAAATTTTAAATTTTTTGTTTTAAATTAATATGTTTTAAAATAATTTTTTAAAAATAAAAAAAATATTGTTTTAATATGTTTTAAAATAAAAAATACTTTAAAAAACAACTATTACTATATTCTTAAATATCTTTTAAATTCTCTTTCTACTTTTACGTTTAATTAAGTTTTTTTAAAAGCTTTGTGATGAAATAACAATAATAATAGCAATAAGAATAATAATAATAATAATAATACTTTTATAAAAAAAATAATATAAGACCAGATTTAATTTTAATAAAAGAGGCTATATTATTCAAATCCAATTAAATATATATTATTTATGGTACTATAAAATTTTCTAGAATTTCATAGAAATCAGATTATAAATAATAAAAATAAAAATTACAATGGACTTTCCAAGAGGTCTTGGGATTCAATCCACACTTTTCTATTTTCTTGAACAACTTGATCTCAAGGGGAAAAAAATATTGGACCTATTTATCATTCATTTAACATTTGTTTATTAATATTTACACAAGGAAACAAGGTGATGTTTGGTTAGTATTTTTTTTATATTTTTTAAGAAGGGATTAAAACTTGTTTCGTTGGAGGGATGAAAAAAAGATATAAAATAAATTACTCTAGAATAATTCTAGAATGAATTTATATATTTTTAAAACAAAAGGGTATATGGAGATATATATTATTTGGCCCTGCTATCTCTATTTTTTTTATAAGCATAATATGCACACTTGAATATTTATAAAATTATCCAAAACATTAATCCCCTTAGTAATATTATTATGTCTCGAGATATAAATTATTATTCAGTACAATAGTATAATTATTATTTTGTTCTTTAGTCATTTTATCTTTTGTCTTTACTTCGAGGGTAAGGTAGTTTTTTTACCATAACATAAATGTCTTTTAATGATTGTATAGGATTATTTTGGTAATTGTATTTTTAAATTCATAGAAAAATTACTAATATCACTCTTGAATAAAATTATTCAATGCTTTATGCACAAGGGCATTTTTGTATTTTCATACTTTATAAACACAATTAAAATACTACATTACCCTTACAATTTGAGTTTTTTAACCTTAGCTTTAGGGGTTTGGTTGTAGTTTCACCATAGTTTGTTTGTTAATATTGTTTAGTCCAAAAGACATTTTCATTTTTTTTCACAAAAATAATATAAAACAAAACAGCAATTGACACATGCCTCGCACAAGTTAGCCGCTCCCCCACCTTCTGGCGGCGCGTGCGGTTGGCTCAGGCAGTTATAACCGTGATTCTGCCGCATCATTTAATTCATCTCGGCGTCCTTTTCCTCTCTATATGACACATGTATAGTGGTTAAATGTGATTTAGCTTGAAATTACATTTATTTTTCTTATTTCTTTTTCTTCTTTTTCTTTTTTTCTTAGATTACGTGCTGGCTATCAAAAAATTCATACTAGAAAAAATGCATACCAGCCCTTCATTTTATTTCTTTTTTTGATTCAGTTTCTTTTCTCTTATTTGCAATTGTTTTATTTATATTGATTATTTATAATTAAATTTTATTCTTGATTTTATCTCTGGTTATTTGATTTTTTGATTTTTTTCAAATTTGATCCTCATTAATTTAATTTCTATTTGTTTTGTTTTTAATCATTTTCTTGATTGATTCACCCTTTTCTAATCCCAACCATTTATTTTTATTTAATTTTCATGTCAAATTTGGTCTTAATTTTTTAAATTGCTATTTTTAAAATCATTTTCTTAATGGATTTGTATTTTACAATTGCATCCCTATATATTTAATTTCATTTAATTTTTATGTAAAATTTAGTTCTAATTTTTTTTAATTCCTATTGTTTTTATTTTACAATGTTTTTTTGGTTTATTTTTTTTTTCCAGTTTCATCCTTCAATGTTTGTTTAATGAAGAATCTTGCTTCTTTGTTTTATCAAGTATGTCTTTGATGGGGTCATTTCAGTCTCATGACCTATGTAATAGATCTGAAGGACTAGCCTGATTTGACTTTTGTTTTTTTAAAAGCATTTTTAATATGTTTGTTGTTATTGTTTTTTTAGCTTTTCTATTTATAAAGTCATCTCAATTTCATGTTCTAGACCATGTGTTTGATTTGCTTACTCGAGTTGGCAGTCAGTGTCGCTCCAGGCTTTTTTTTTTT
>Ga0325403_1002370_pt1 | contig 16597 bp, 4 predicted proteins | sample PopdelMetagenome_19_FD_205665 | JGI IMG/M metagenome (GOLD analysis project Ga0325403, IMG submission 205665) | Populus deltoides microbial communities from Bellville, Georgia, United States - Xylem-PdKOR-R4 | ecosystem: Host-associated > Plants > Phyllosphere > Stem > Wood/Secondary xylem...
TAACTATGATAATGATCGATACTAATTGGATGGGAGAATTTTGTACCATTAGGCCATTATCACTTGTACTGTGAGGTCTCATAGCTTAATTTTGAGTCGTCCAAATTATTGAATTAAATAGAAAAGAAACCAAATAATAGAGATGATCAATATATACCAGTTCATGGCTGAGATCACTGATGGGGCTGATTTTTTTATCTTCTTCTTCAACGTAGCTGCACTTCAGCAGTGTTCACCAGGGCAAAACGTAAGGAGTTATGCTAGTTATGTATAAAAAAACTAAAAAAAAAGTTGAATATCATTGATCACTTAATAAAGTACTTTTAAGTATTTCAATTCCCTTACATGTTGGATCTTTGCCTGCAGTAATCCATGATCCTATGGGTATTATAGGGCTTATAGTCTATAGGCATGTGTATGTGCCCTTTCTGAATATGTTCATACAGACAACATCAGCAGCTGTAGGGTCTCTCTGTGACAATTAGGGCCTATGGCCTTTATTCTATCTGTCTGTCGAATAACCTTATTAGTGCCCTTATCCCCTAATTCAAGGGATGAAGAAAGGGTTTTCCCTCTCCCTCCTCGATCTCAATAATGAGAAACATTGACTCCTTATTGAGTTCAAGAGAAAAGATCAAGAGGTTGAAGATTTTTTTTTTTCTTTTGGAGAAGGATATTATTTATTTAAAAAAAATTATGAAAAATACAATAAACAAAATTGACGAGGGTACTTTCTACTTAACTTGAACTCTATCCTCTTGTAATTTTAACCTATAAATTTTCCTTTTTCTTAATTTTCTTTTTAAACTAAGGAATGTTTTTTTTCTTTATTTTCTTACCGACATAGTTTAAGAGTGTATTTAAATTTATTTTTGATATTAGCATAAGAAGAATTTATTTAACTTGAACTCTATTCTCTTGTGATTTTAACCTACAAATTTTCCTTTTTTAAAATTTTCTTTTCAAACTAAGCAATGTTTTTTTTTCTTTATTTTTTTACAGACACGGTTTAAAAATGTATTTAAATTTATTTTTGATATCAGCACATTAAAACAATTTAAAAATATTTTAAAAATATTTTTTTAAAAAAAAACACAGTTAAATCATATAAACAAACACAACAGTAATCTTTGCCTCTGTGTAACCTGGCTAAAACTAGCATGGTCCATAAGATGATGTCTTCTCGCCTCGGTAAGAAGAAAAGGCTCACTATGTATTTCAATGATGTCTTCTCAGCATTTAGATTCTACTTCCTTATTAATTTTTTTTTATTTTCTTATTTAATATCTCAACGCATTTTCAATATACAATAGGAAATAAAATAATTATTATTTTGCTCTAACTTTTTCTTTTCTACTTTTATTATACGTATTTATTTTTCCAAAGGATATGATCCTTCTAGGAAGCTGGTGAAAGTTCTCTTTTTCGAAAGATAAAGCTGCCCTTGTAATTTTTTGTGGTTTGTTTTTGAGAAAGCTATATAATGATCTTAAAAAGTAAAAATTATCATGATCTATCAATGGGTCCTACAGCAAGCCATTTTAGACATGGTCCGTCAAATTAAGAATCGATCCAAACCATGCGATCCTGATCAGACAAAATGTTGCATCAACGTTGAGAATTAACTGACAGCAGCACTGCTGCAAGGCGCTGTCAATCAAAAAAAAAAAAAAAAGGAAAAAAAAGGGAAAGAACTAACACAATTATATCATTACAGTGCTCTAAAGTTAAGATTATTATTTTATATCGACTCTTTTTTGGTTGCAACTAAAAATTGATTTTCAGTTTTCATATATTTTAGGGTTTAATAACTTGAATTTTTAATTTTATTATTTATATTTTGCTCTTTTTTGTGATTTTATTATCAAAATCGTCTCTCTTTAGCCTGGAAGTTATATGATTCATAATTTGTTGTTGAGAAAAGATTTCGTCTGAGCACATCATGGACGCAGAATCAACAGCAATTTCTCAGGGCAAGAAAGCAGTAAGGTAGATGTGTGGGTGGGGAGGGAATTATTGATATGTTCTGCTGCCAAGTTGAAATAGCATGGAATCTCCTTGCTTCCATGAATGTACTTTTATAATTGTGTCCGTGTGGGTAACGAGTGCACTTTAACGTGGGCTTCTTTAGCTTTATATTTATTTATCTTTGCTAAGATTTCCTGCAAGGAGACCTTTGATTGATTACATGTCTCAAATATTAGGAGTGCTTTTTTAAAAGAAAATAATTGGTTTTTATTCCTCTTTGATTTGATAGCCATGAACGTCAAACATGACTTTTTACTGACCTTGAGCAGAGGAAAAAGCCTAGATATGCCCTCTCTTTCTGAATTGTCTGTGAGAGTGCTCTCTCTTTCTTCTCTATGAAGTTTTTTCTCTATATATTCCCCAAATAATGATACCCCAATACTACTACAACTTGGAGAATCTCCATGCACCAAAGCAGGGTAACTTTAGCAGAAGAAAATGGATATCAAAGCGGGCATATGTCATGGATAATGATAATGGGAAAAGAGATCTCTAGGTATAGTCCAAAAGAAGGATTTTTGTGCTCTTATTTAATTCCTATATATATATATATATATATATATATATTTATTTATTTTAATTCCCTTTCAAAGGTACGTGATCATGGGTCAAGATTATTATTGCCTTTTTTTCCTTTTTCTTTTGTTCCTTGGGGCCTCTCAAACAAAGTTGTCTCGTCTACTTTGGGGATCAGGCCAACCTCATATGTTCCTTCTTTCACTTTGGTACGTATGATTTTGAAGATGCACTTTGTAAGGTAGAAATTGTGAGCCAGACTCCGAATTGTGTTTGTTCTCTACCGCAGTAAAAAGGGAATTAATCCACTGCAAAAATATTATTCTTAAGTACGAAAAATACAACTCCGAGTGTGTTTTTGTGCTTTAATCACGACATGGTCATGCCCACTTTTCTTTTCTTTTCTTTCTCATTGGACATGGTAAACTATGCCTTAATTTCAGTGAAATTAAAGTGAATTTTTTTGTTAAATTTGGGTGTCCGAAGCTTTACTGATATCCAACGTGGTTGTACGATGAATTATATTGCTGAGAATGCACTTTGATTTCACATTTTTATTTGAGGTTTACCTAAAAGTAAAAACATCTCCTTATCAAATAAAAAGAAATTAAAAATTATTATTGCTTTAAAAAAATGTGCAAACAAGAGTTAACTTGTGCTGAATAAGCTATACCCTTGATAAAAACTGATTTCCATTCATCATTCCCAATGAAAGTTTCCCTCGCAAGCCGAATTAAGAACATTAATTATTCACTAGAGTATGCTAAGGCAATTATGGCAAAACTTATATGGAATATTAATGCGTCCCACGTCTTTAACCAGAAAACACGAACACTTCATCAATATCTTTGTGTGTGTGTGTGTGTCTATATATATATATATATTCGGATTGTATGATATACAATAAAAAATAAAATAAACTTAATTTCAGATACGGCAAGAATATAGGTGGGGATATATAAAGAATATGGTTAGAGTACGTTTTAGTGTTAGTTTTGTAATATATTTGTTTTTGGAAAGAAATCGACTCAAATATAAGCTTTATGCAATGTTATTAAAATCACAATTTGGAATTAATAGTCCAAACCTTTCGGCACACTAATAAAATCATTCTCTATTAAGATCCGGTGAAAACACTTGACAACACGGTAAAAAAACAGTTTTTCCGTGCGTGTTAAACAAATTTCATTTGGGCAAAAAATTAATGCCCATCAGCCCCAAATACATTACGACACCGTTTTGGGTTTGAGCATTTACAACATATTTTATGGTTGACTAGATCATTCATTCGGGCTATGATTTGAATTAAAAATTTTAAAATATAAAAATAAATAATGTCCAGATATTATAAATGTATTTTTTAGTAGAAAAAAATTAAACGTGTAAGGATTAACTTGATCGATTTGACAAATCAAAAAACTATATGGAAAACTAGAAAAAAATATAGTTTTTCTCGATAAAATTTCAAGATGACATATCTTTTTAAAAACTGTTAAGACAATAACATATTAGATCAATTCAAGTCTACCTTAGTTAACATGTTAAATTCATGACTTAGATCATGAAACCATGATAACCTTATAAAAAATAAATTAAAAAAAATACTATTAAACTCAATTCTCTACCAACTCAGCATTAAATGATGATATTAAAAATAAATCAATTAAAAAAATGATTGAAGTCTATTCGGTAACCTAACAAACCCAAATTATATATATATAATTATGAAGATAGCCTGCAAAACTCATAATCCGAGTCATGAGACTTGAAAAACCTCATAAAAAATAAAAAAAAATTATGAAGCTCAATTTTTAATAAATTTAATATTAAAATATGAAATTAAAAAAATTAAAAATTAAAAAAAAATATTATTCTAATGAAAAACACTATGTAAAGAGGGTAACAATGAATTTCTCTTATTATTATTTCTGTTGTTAATATTCAATTTTTTCAATGTAAGTCTTATAAAAAGAAATGATTTGATTATTTATAGATTAAGAAATAAATTTTTTATAAATAAAAAATAAAAAAAAGATGACTGGCACTAAAAAAATTTAAAAATATGAAATTATGATTTATCTTTTCAAAACCATTATAATCATTTTCAAATAAATTTAACTAAAAGACATCCAAGTTTATTATAAGTATAAAAAAAAATATTAAGAGCATGATCTCTATTTTTTATTTTATACTTTCATGTATTCCTCCTTACAATGATCATTATATATATACACACACACGTTTTCAAAATACTTTTTTTATAATATATAAAAAATTAATGTATCCCTCACAAATTGTAGCCTAATCTTTTTTGGAATTGATGCAACGTCATATTGATATTGCGCAGTATACGTGTCTCGTGTCCTCGTCCATGCTTCATAACCTTTTTCACTTTTATTTTTCTTTTTGATAGCTCAAACAGATAGTGGAAGGGGGAGAAATTCCTCCTAAATTATTGAAAAGCCAAGGAATAAAACTAGGAGTACGTACAGAGCTAACACTCACTTTGATTTTAATCATTTTTTTTTCATTGAGGAATATTTAAATGGATTTTTTCCTGAAAATTATTTCTTCAAGATATCCAAAAAAAAAATTACCTACTTAAATTGATTTAATATATCTACTATTTAAATGTAAACTGAATGTGAAAAATAATAAATTTCAGATATTCTTCAGATTTTTGTTTTTGTAATTGCTTCATTGTTTGTCATATATAAAATAAGCACTTTGAAATTAAATTAAACATCACACAACTCTTTTATCACATACGCACACTATCAACTATACAAATATTAAAATTATTTTTTAAGGTTTTATTTTCGGTAATTGATTTCTTAATTAATCAATGAATCTAATAAATATTTTCCCTTTTTATAAGATCAGTTAAGCATTTCAAATTTTTATTTATTTATTTGAATAAATTTAAAAATAATATTTAAAGATGCATGGCATATACACTAATTTGTATAAATTATTTCCTCCAATGTTTTTATCAAAAACAATTTTAAAGTAATTAATGTTATATTTTAAATTTCTAAGTAATTCTTTTTCTTCACCCTGTACCAGATTTAACAATTTTATCGACATAAATTTCTATTGGTATTTACACTAACAGTCCGTCTGTGATTATTTTACCGATAAAATCACAAACGGAATCGTCCGTCAGAAAAATGCTTATTAGTAATTTTTTATCTGTCAGTGAATCCGTCGTTAATAAATTTACCGATGGTTTTACAGACGGAAAATGCTCACAAAAAAAAATTATCCGTTTTATTCCATCGGTAATTCTCTCAGTAAAATTACATATCACCAACAGAATGTTATCGGTAAGTTAACAGTAGTAGTGATATTTGCAATATATTGACAAACTTATTTTGTCAGTGTATTAACAGTAGCAATGACATTTGTTATAATTCTTTTTAAAATAATAACAATTAAAGTAATATAATTTTCAGAATAATTGTTTTTGAATCGTTTTCTATGGAGTTATTTCAGTCTTCCAGTCTGGGTTTGACAATTGACAGGTTAACACAAGTTATTTTTTATTTTTATTTTTTAATTTAATCCTTCAATATTGGGTTGATTGAAAATCAAAATTTATATATATTTTTTATTTGATTTCTATGTGGCTAGAATTCTTGCTTTCCCTTTATTTCTGATACTGAATATATATATAGACACACACACAAAGTAGTTTACAGCTTTACTAGCTGTTTTTGGAAAGAAATCAACTACTTTCCCATAATAATCGGATTTACATAAATAGAAGATATACTAGAATTTACAGCTATAGTTAATTTCCTGTTGTGTATAGGTTTGTACAGCTCATGCCAACAAAAACTAAATATAAACGATGAGGAAAATGCTAACAACTAAACAACTATCTCTACCTCTTACTTTGAGAACTCATAACTCTTCTAACGTAAAGACAGTATACTTCAAAAAACAAAGAGCAACACAGAGGGCGGTCGATGATTTAAAATATATATATATATATATATATATATATATATATATATATATATATAAAAGAGCTCGTGATTCGAGCCAAGGGAGACATAGCTGTCCCCTATGTACAGGAATATGAATACAAAAGACAGAATAAAAAAACATTTACATATTCTCTCATACGGAGGATGCTTGGTCTCCTTGACAAGGTCAAGGCAACAATGTAATGGAATTATGGGCACTAATCTAGAATCAATGTAGTATAAAATTGGATAGGAAATTAAAAAGAAAGAAAGGGGCCTTGGGATTTTAAGCAAAGAAAGGCTGTGTTCGATCGACTGACTGCTTTAGGCAGGAAAAAAGAAAACAATTGAGTTGCGCTCATATTAATATATACCGTGCCAAAACTTTGCCGTTTTCTTTTAAAAAAAAATGATGCCAAAGATTTTGTAGAATGATCCTTCGGACCCATGTAACATGTAGTCTCATTTTAAGGAAGATGTATTAAACACACTTGAACGTTTCACGCTACGAAATAACTACTCGATCGAATAAGATACCCTAACCCTAAAGTTCAGATCCCATTAATTAGAATTTTTATTGAAAAAAAAGAATATTTAGACTTAAAATTTATAACGAGTCAAGCATCAAATTTAAAATTAGAGAAAATAAATTACTTGAATTGAAAATTAACTAATTCAAAATTTCCAAATATTAGATGAGACTTAATTATGAATAATTATATGCTGACACTTATTTTAATTATAAAGAATAGAACTGATCATAGAATTCTAACTCATAACTTCTTAATAAAAAAGAAAACTATAATACCACATTATAAATAACCACTCAAACCAAAGGCAATCAATAAATAATATATTATATACTTAAACCAAAAATTTAAATAATTCGAAAATCTAGTGTATGGTTTTATATTAATTGTAAATAAATGTTGCAGCTCTTGTTTCTTAGATTATTTCTGATATTGTAGTTCAAAAAAAATATTTTTATTGGTTAAACCTGTTTTTATTCTTAAATTATAATAAAAGTTATGATTTATAGTATTTTTTTAGTATATTTATCTTTAACTGTAACCGCGAACCATCTAAAACACACACTTAGCTGTAGATCCATGGATAGTACCCCCACAACAGTGTGGAAAGGAAAATTCGCAAACCCCACATATATGGCCATCAACTGAATGAATACTCACAGCTCAGTTTTAACTTTGTCATTGTTTCAGGGATTTTAGCATTATGCACGTACAATCAAAGACCATAGTTTTCAACACATTGATATCTTGAACGAAAGAGAACAAAGAAAAGAAAAGGAATAGATGGTTTTTTTCCCCCTGATAGTTTTCTCGATTTCAATTATTATTGCGTGTTCATCAACACTAATACTGTACTGCGGTGTACAAGTATTCATTAAACAGCGAATTGCAGGGTGAATTTTGCAATTTCAAAGCTCTTGCAGAGAGAGAAAAGAGAGGTGGTCAAAGAGTCATTGATAAGTCGTTTCAGTCTACAGTTTATCCATCAGAAGAGGTGCATATGCACTGTAGGGCACCAGTAGATGTTGCCAATTTGCCCAACCAACAGATCTCTGGCTCCTCCTTGTTGCGTTTTTTAGCCTGACCTTTGCCCATCCTCTCTCTCTCTCTCTCTCTCAAATACACACGCGCGCATACACAAGAGATAGAGCTGCCAACAAGATCAGCCATTCCGTCTTTTTTTCTCCATACAAGAGGACAAAACTATGATGGATCATGATCTTGTAAACAAATCAAAACTCGTACTATGATACCCTCTTCCATGATATAATGTTTTCTTTAGAAGCGAAAAAAAGAATTTCTTTTATAACGAAGAAATATGAATTTCTTCTATAATTTAGTATTTTTAGATCAATTTATATATTTTGAAAGTAAATCTTTCTAATCCATTCAATTAATGAAATATTTTTACTTCTGTAGTGTGTACGTTTTAAGGTAAGGAAATGAAAATGAAATTAAGTCAATTTTGTTTGTTTAATTTTGATTCTTAAATAAGAAATAGAAAAGGAAAAGAAGGAAAAGAAGGGAAGATTAAATATTAAAATATCTTTTTTGATTCGTAAAACATTTTCACCCAAATTTGAAGGAATGCAAAGAAGAATAAAAATGAGAAAAGAAAATGTTTAGCAACATATATCATGCTCGGATAATTTCACCATCTTTCAATCTACCTATATTTACCATATTCACTCTTCAATCCCTCAAAAAGCTAATCATTTGCTTTGAATTTTTCAGCAATAGTAACACCTCAAATGGTATATGCTCCATCCATCAATTAGCACACCCATCCACTAACCACGAAAAAGGGCATCATATGCACTCCAATCAAAAAAGCTGATGTTTATATTTGCAGGATGAACAAAAAAGCATATCTCAGCTGCGTTTTTTGAAGCAAATAAAGATATATATACAATTATATATATACTCAACCTTTCTTCTTATCCATTGAGCTTTGCTTTATTATCTATATATCCACATTCTCTGCTACCCTTTATGAGGTACGTGTATAGGCCACGAGTATCTTTACAGAATGAATTATTAAAGACAATAAATACCCAAAAACCACAAAGATATCATCCATGCATGCATCATCATGGCTAAAAGTATGAAGAGGTCATCAATTGATATTGTCAGTTCAAAGAAGAAGAAGAAGAGGTGATTTGTTATCAATTACTTCATGGTCCATGGAAGCTTCTGTCTCCGTGTCAACTAAGTACATAGCTATATCCATGGGATTGGGAAGGTTCCGTCATGGGGCAAGAGACAGGATGAAGGCATCCATGATCACTTGATCTCGTGCATCCACTAGGCATCATTCAAGAACCTAGGGGTGATGTTCAAAAGCAATTCTTCAATCTCAGTAGTTAATTAATTTAATAGTTCACAAGGAAAATAGAGAAAATCTATCAAGCAAAGACACTGATACATTGATGACAATTATTAAGTACAATTGGGAGTTGTACATTTCTCTCTCACATAACCTTAGGATTATTTTATGGATAATATTTTTTTTATGATGAGTCTCATATTTGTGTGAGATAACCGGGTACAATACTGATTTTGGATGTGTTAAATAATTCCTGATCATATATATAAACACAAACTGAAATATGGAAAAATTATAATAGGATTTGTTGAGAAAGAATTAGTTTTTTTTAATGTTTTGTGTAATATTCTCATAATTGTTTTTGTTAAATTTTTATGTAATGTAACATTAAAGAATAAATCACTAAAATATATTTTATATTGATATTTTTTTTAAAAAAAAATAAGGGGCTAGTCTAGTAGTTAAAGTGATGTGTTTTCTCTCTTTTAACTTTCCGGTTCAAACCGTAAGGGCAGCACCCAAAATTGTTTTTATTAAATTACTTTTGATGTACCAGGACAAAAATAGAGTCAAAAGATAACTAGAATAATTAAGAGGAACCATAAATCTGTAATAAAAGGGAATATTATGTTGTGCAAAGTAATAGCTATAAGACCATTAAATTATGTAGTAGTAGTAGTAGTTATTTCAAATTTAAATTAATTTTGAGATAGATTAATTTAACTTTGAGATAGATTTATGAAGATAGTTATCATGATTACAAATTAAACGGTAAGTGGAGGATGATTTTAGTTTCTCTTTCAAGTTAAAATAGCACTCATATCCATTTTAACTTCACAATTTATAATAAAAATAGGTAGGTTTTAAGTACTAATTAATCATTGATATTTTTTTAAAAAAATAACGTGGTCATATTAATATAACCATTGATTACCCAACATATCATTTAAATAAAAAGAATATCATAAATAATGAATATAAAATTTATGAAGCAAATTATTTGTAACTAGATTTCTGAACTTTAATTAACTCATAACAGTAAAATTTATATTCTTGATCTATTTTCTCAACAAAAAAAATCAAAATTCAATCCCAAAATATATCTTAGCCGAATTCCTCATTTATCCATACAAAATGAATCCCCAGGTATTGAAAATGGATATCATATATATTCCAAATTCATTACATATATATATTATCCATTGTTTGTATCGGGCCTTGCATGTATTCAACACCAGCCCAGGATAATTGCATTGACAAATATTATTCTAGATTACCTGTGCTAATTCCCAGAAGACCAAAAACTAATTGTCCTAGATACGTTTCTCTGTAAACCTAAATGCGAATCCTAAAGAAAGATTGAGGCAATTGATTTTTCGGAGACTCCTCATCCTCAGAACATACAGTACTAGTAGCTAGCTAGGTTTATACTTCCAGAATAATAATGAAAGCTTCTCATGCATGAGCTTCTTGGCCAATATATGTTTTGATCAACTTCTATTCATGAGAAGCTCGCCAATAAGAGGAAATTATTAAATAAAAAAAGAGAGGCATCAACATGAGTTGAAAAGAAATGGATTTACAGGAACTTACCCTAACTTCCTAACATGATGTGTTTAAGGATCCTAAATACGGGGGCATACATGGGTAACACATTAGGAAACAAAGGTGGCTTTCCAAGTAAATATTGATGATGCCTACTTGTTCTCACTTCAAAAGCCTATAGCTATATATAATTAAGTTCATAAATTAAGATAATTAATTCACTAATCTTATTAATTAGCAGCCACATGTTTTATTTCATTGCATGGACTCGTTATCTTGCTCTACCTCAGATGAAGGTTCATCTTCTTCCTCGAATCCATCATTGCCATAGGCTGCATGGCCACTCCCAAAAGCCTTGATGTGATCCTTAAGTGATCTCTTGTGCTTAAAATCAGACCCACAAATGCAGTACCAAAGCTTACCACAGTTCTTTTCATGAGTTCTCCAATCTCCCCTCACAGCAAAAGCCTTCCCACATTTCCTACACATAAAAGGCTTGATTCCATGCTTCCTCTTGTAATGCGTTTGAAGGGTTCTAAAATCTTTTAGAGGCTTCGCTCTTGGATGATCAATGTTGTTTTTGCACCCTGGGGCACAACAATAGCAAGGAAGCCTTAGCATTCCTGTTGGCTGAGTTCCTCGTAGAGATTCAGGCCCTTTTCTGTACTGAGATCCATGCCCCCACATATGCATCTAAAGAATTTCAGTCACACCAAATAATATCAGTGAAAAGGAAACACTACAAAAACAAAAACAGCTAAAAGTGCCATCTAATCACACTAGAACCAAAGAAAATTTGGAACCACTTGAACCTCATACATAAAAAGCAGGATTTAGTACCAGCACAAAATCTTAATCATCTGCAAAACCGCGTCTAAAGAAAGCATTATGTGTTCTATTGATAAAGTTAAGAACTAAAGGTGAGATATATACTGGTGTCTGAAAAATTTCTGTTTATCGCCGGATTCAAATTCTTGATGAAATAGGAATTTGCAAAGCATATAAATATATAGCATTACTTACTTTACTAAACAACAGTTCTAATGATTGTGATTGTTTATTAAAGAGGCAGAAGGGTTTCGATCTCTTTGTTCTCACTCAGAATATTGAAGAGTATTACTGGCTACTACAGTTCATTTCTTTTCTTTTCTTTTTCTTTGTCTTCTTTTCTTTCTTTTCTTTTCTTTTTTGAAAGGGGGGGGGGGGTGTTTGAGTCTTCTACATTTCTTAGATTAGGACATAGATGGTCTTTATGAGTGCCTGTGAAACTTTTGGTAGCTAGGTCATGAAAAAAACTGTTTGTATCGAATTGAAGGTGTGGAAATAGAAATTTGTTGTGTGATTAAGATCGTCGAGCAAAACTGCAAGATTTTCAGTTCTGCACATCAGCCAATGTTGAGAGCACAAACTTCAAAGCCTGAAGGGCATAAGGAACATTGCCTGAGTTGTTCAATCACATAAAGGAAAGTACTGATCTCAGTCTCACTAATCAGAAAGATTTTTTGGGAATCCAAAACCCATAGACCATGCAAAGAAAACAAAAATTAGAGTTCATTTCTCCTGTTAAAATCCAAGGATAAAAAAAACCTAGTGAAAAACCCAAATCTTGGAACAAATTCATGACCAAAGAAAATAAATAATTTTTCTAGTTTTTCCTTTAAGTTAAAAAATAAAAAAGCCAAGAAGGAGAGATGAATTAGGAAAGGAGTCTTTTGGGAGGGCCACAGTAGATAGGTTCCACGAAATTACCTGCATGTTGTTATATCTGTTGAAGGTTTTGCAGCAAACAGGACATGAGAACTGAGTTGGGCCAATCAAAATCTGAGAAGGAGTAGGGATCCAATACTGACCCTTATTAAGCCTGCTAATGGGGTACACAGAATCATCACCATCTCCATCTTTGTCAGTGATCTCCGAAGAAGAAGATAGCACAGTTGCCATCTCTGCAGCACTAGGGCTTGGCAGCCCTATATGTAGTGCAACAGAAACAGACTCCTCATCTTCTTTATTATTAGCACTACAACTAGAAAAGAAGCTTTCTTGATCTTTGGCTCTGTACTTGATCTTGTCCACATCCATAGCTCTGCAACTTAGTTCTTGAATTTCTTCTTCTTCTTCTTCTTCTTCATCATCCGGTCGTTGTTGGCCTTGCTCTTTTCCCTGCCTCGTTGGACTTAACCTTAGAAGGGGTAGGGCTTCTTTAAGAGGAGGAGAGCGAGGTGGGTTGTGATAATAGTGAAAGTAAGGTTGGTTATGGTTGGCAGGCGAGGTAGTACTTGTGTAAAAGTTGTGAGTATAAGGGAGTTGCTGTGGAGGAGATGGGTAATGTTGGAGAGGGTTGTTGTTGAACTTGACCCAACCTGAGAAGAAATTTGAGTAAGGGTCGGCCATGGGTGGAAAATGGTGAGGAGAATAGTTTAGCCTGGTGGGTTTGCTTTTATAGACGAGAGAGGGAGAGAGGGAGAGAGAGTACAAGATGACTGAAGAGAGATTATATGGTGGAGAGTGGCGAGAGATTATATGTATTGAATAAAGGCAATAATAGTATCACTTTAGGGGATGGTATAAAAGAATAGTGTATAGTTGCTTCTTTTTATTATTAATTTGAGGGTAGAATCCATTTTTTTTATATATATATAAAAAAAAAAAACCATGAGCAAAATATGAATAGAATCTAGAAGATATACCGTTATTAGCCGTTTTATGGATCAGTTTATTTTAGGTCACTAGTTAATCTACACTTAAAGCCGTTAATTACTGTGGAGGTACTTTAGCCGTCACAGCTACAGCAGCTGCAGTGAACAAATTTTTACACCATTATTTAGTTTTTTGTTTTTAAATAAATTATTCAGTATATTTAAAGTTCTCATGTCTTATTTTGTATAAAATTGAGACGTATAAACAACTTTTATGATACGCCTTGTATTTATACGAAAGAGAGAAGAGCAATTTCCAATGTACGAAATAATTTTTTCTACTCCCATATATAACAATATCTAACATATTTAGACCTATATATTAATCTATTTTTGCTATTAATAAGGACAGTCTCGTTGACTTTGCCTGTAATTTATTATTACTAATTTGCCCTACCAATTGAACAACTAATTTGGTGGAGTTTTTATTCTTAAAAAGTTAGGTGTAATTTTGTTTTTATCATGTTTTACCATATGATTAAAAAAAGTAAGATAATGACGTTAACCATTCATGGCTTTTGTAATTTTGTAATTGGATCAACCAATCTTCTCATACCTTTAAGACTATAAATTAATAACTAAATATTACTTTAAATAAATTTTATTAACCACTAATATTGGCAATAATACTTCAGCAGTAATTTGTAAAAAGATTATTCAGATTTACATGATTGTTAATTTCAGAATCCGTAAAATTAGTCGAGGTACACACACTAACCCAGACAGTCACATTAAAAATAATAATAATAATAATAATAATAATACTTGAGCAGTAATCTGTAAGATTTATCTATTCAAAATACTATATATTCTCATGATGAATTGATTAATTTTCAGCATAAAAATTAAACTGGCCTTTTATACCGAGGTGCATGTACATTTTCCATCTTTAATTAATTTTTACAGTCTTTAATTTAGTCTAATAAATGATGGTCTTTCTCACCCTTCTGTCTGGGGATCAGTAAAGGAGTTTAAACAGTGGAAAAGGAGTATATATCTTCTCGAATCAAAATCAGATGATAGAATTTATAACACAATTAGACCTTGGACCTGCTTTACTGTAAACAATTTATGATAGTTAATGTAAACGAAAATATGATAATTTCTTTGTTGATTTGTCCACAAACAAATTAAATTATAATAATAAAAAAAAACTCCAATTTGTTGGCTAATTTAAGCAAAGCAAAAAAAGTTGATTAATCTACACTGCATCTCTTGGGCAACTGCCAACCTACAATGACTACTGCCATTGAATCAAAGCTCAAATTGGCAAAAACATTACCATTACCACTGTATTCGACATGTGCATTGCATATACCATTTCCATCGGCCTCAGCTCCATGATCGACAAAAATTAGGGAATTAAATGGAAATAAAATCAACTAAAAGACAAGAGGTTCTTAAGTTTTTTTTTCCCGATATTGTTAAGTATATCGGTAAGTAATAGCGTAAATAATCCAAAGGGGATTTGTTGGTAATGGTCAACTCCATCTTGAAAAAAAAAAACACACGATCTCTATCACATCCCATGCACCTGGTGGTAATTTCCTGACAAAATATGTTTGTAAATATTATTTTATTTAATGGTGCTCTTTCCTACACATTAATTTGATCAGAGGAGTTAGAACTGTAAACACTATATTTTTTTGATAATATGTAAACACTATATGTTTGTTTGTATGTATTTGAAGCATTGGCGGAAGTAAATAAGATGCCAAATATAAATGTTTGCGCAAGGGGAAAAAAACAATAAATTTGTCAATAACATCCAATCACAAGCTCCATGTATTATTTGACAAAAAAAAAAAACACAGAAGAATTCAAGAAAAATAGTTTAATATAAGGTGAGATCGTTCAATTGGAGATTGGCTCCCATCCCAAGTCCCAACCAAGGGTACCTGACAAATAATAATGTGTTTTATTATAACATTCAAAGCCTATCAATGGAAACATATCTGCTCAGGGACAAGAGGCAAGAAGCAAGTAGTTTCAATGTAGCCCAACATTTCCATTGGTGTGCGTACACTGGTCGGTTTTAGCCCTAGTGCGAGAGCCCAAGAGATTGTCTCAATCCCCACCACTGTTCTTTGTCACTTCTCCAATCCCCTTGTAACTTTCGTTATCCAGGTCTCTCCATTCTCTTTATAGAAAGAAAAACCACTTACTAATTTCTAGTAATTCGTAATGGTAGTATAGTTTTTTTTTTTTTTTTGTGTGTGGGGTGGGGGTGGGGGTGGGGGTACCATGAGATTAAAAATTTGATTTTTCACAATATGGCTGTGTGTGTCCTGGCTAGCGCTATGATGATTGATGGGATGCATTTGATTTGTAATGACCACTAGCTAGCAGCTAGCTAGTGTTATTTTGTTTTGTGGTTTAAAGAAAAAGGGTGTTGTTTTGTTTTTGTTTCTCGTCTCATAAAGATTATACACACCTTTAGCAAAAAGAGAGTACGCAGACGAATGCAATCCAGCTATCAACCTCAGAATTTTAGGTGTGAAGGTTAAGGTGAAGTTAGTGGCATGCAAACCCAAGTCCATGTCAGAATGCTTTTTTGTCGTCTTAATTGACAGCTTTAATACATGGATCAATGTATGTGAATTAATGTGATTGTAATAAAAATGAAGATGGATATCAAGAACCAAATTTTATGATCATGAAAGATGTCTCGGCAAGGATCCTTGGCATTTTCTGACCTCACCGACGTGGCCTTTGCTGTAGGACCTTTTATTTGTAAGATAACGTGATCTATGGAAAACCCTTTCCAGGCAATTATCCCAATCAATATATAATACATCAAGTGCATCATTTATTCCTACATTTTCATGTTTCATCGAAGTTTTGGAATCGTTTTATTGCCTCCTGACTTTGATTCGCTTGGTGTATGTTTAATTAGGTGGAAAAGATGCTAAAATAGTTGCTTGCATTGACTACAGGTAAATTTCAGTAAAAAATATTGACTCTCCTAGCATATGCTATCTCGTG
>Ga0325403_1002371_pt1 | contig 16596 bp, 4 predicted proteins | sample PopdelMetagenome_19_FD_205665 | JGI IMG/M metagenome (GOLD analysis project Ga0325403, IMG submission 205665) | Populus deltoides microbial communities from Bellville, Georgia, United States - Xylem-PdKOR-R4 | ecosystem: Host-associated > Plants > Phyllosphere > Stem > Wood/Secondary xylem...
AGTTGAATATTCACTGACGCCTGAGTCAGGAATATTGTGGGTAAATCATCAGAACATAAACCAATAAAGATTTAGCAATTTAAGACAAAAACAACAATGCAGTTTGCCTTAGGCAGAATGTTTAAGGAGTGATAATATCTTTCCTTTTACGTAACCAGTCCCGAACCATAGAATCTCTGTTGACCAGTTAGGGTTCCTAGTGACCATAATACTAAGTGGCGACTCCTAAAACAAGATGTTTTCCCTTAAAAGAACCAGATGCAAGAAATCTGTTCTTTTTCTGTATTTCAAGAGAATTATTTATGGGCCGCCGCGATGTCGGGTGCGACAATCAATATCTTAGAATAATGTGAAGGAGTGTTTAAAAAAATATATGTGATTGTCGAATGGATATACATTTTGTTTTGGGTTTTTTCAAAGGATTTGTTCAGAAATAATTTTTGAATGAGGTAGTCAAATTTAGTGATGAGTCAAAAAAACAAAAAACTCTATTAATTTCTACCTTTTATTTTCTATGAAGGTATGCATGAAAGTTAGGGTTGTAAGGAAAGACCATGACTTTTTAAAAGTTCAAAAAGGTTTCGTTGAATTTATTGATGGTTTCAAAACAACCTAAACTTTTGTATGCATAAATGATCATTATAATAAAAAAAAAACTTACAACTTAATCTTTAACATGTAACTTTCAAGTCCTATGTTGAAGGCTTGTGACACGGGTCATGAGTCTGAGATTACGTCATAGAAAAAAAAAACAACCCAATTTAACTTGGGTTAACTTTTCAAATCCATAACCCTGGTCATGAGACTCATATGACCTCATAAAAAACAAGTCAAAACAAATTATAAAGCTCCATTCCCAACCACCTAATGTTGATTGATGAAATTTGAAAAAAATAATTTTAATGATACAAAAAATGACTTGAGTTAACTTTCGAAGCATTATTTCAAGGTTATGAGGCAGTGATAACCTAATAAAGAAAACCAAAACAAATCATGAATCTCAATTCTCAATCAACCCAATATTAAATGTTGAAATTGGGGAAAGATTAAGAAAAAAAATTTGAGTCAGCCGGGTTTCCTTACCAAATCTGCAATCCAAGTCATAAGATTGAGACAATCCAATAAAAAAATAAATTCAATGTTGAAGGACCAGTGATCTGGATCATGAGACCTAAATAACCTCATTGAAAAAAAAATGACCTAATTTAACTTGGATTAATTTGCGAAACTCGCAACCCTAATCATGGGTCTTGGATTGCCCCATAGAAAGCAAATCAAAATAAATTATGAAACTCAATTCCGAATTGATTTAATGTTAAATAGTGAAATTAGGAAAAAATTTGAATTAAAACAAGGACACAAAAACAACCCGAGTCAACTCGCTAAACACTATTCCCGGATCATGAGGCAAGGATAACCTAATAAAAAACAAATCAAAATAATTTATGAAACTTAATTCTCAATTAACCCAATATTAAAAGATGAAATTAGAGAAAAAAGTTAATTAAGAAAAAAAACCTTGAATCAACTGGGTTAATCCGCAACCCATGTCATAAAAGTGGAACAACCTAATAAAAAAGAAATCTAATATTGATGTCGCATGTGTGCAGTTTTGCAGTAATCGTCCTCCTGGGTCAAGATCTCTCTAGTGACGGGGAAAGAACTTGAAATTCTTATTTCTTATAAATAAAAAAAAAAGATGGAGTCGCCACCTAATATTTTGGTAACCAAGAACCTTAATTGGTCTTAGAGTCTGGAGAAGAGAACTGGTTGTGTATAAAGAGGACGTATCACCCCTAATACACCTTACCTAAGGTAAACTATATTGTTTATTTGTCTGGTATAAACCAAGGTATTGTCGTGTTTTCTAGTCGTTGGTCTGTTTAAGGTTAAGAAAACTCATTCTCAGTAAGGATATTATTATCTTATCTAGTTAAAACCTAGTCATTCTAAAGTCCAAATATATTTTTGTATTTTTTTTTAATATCGGGAATACATCTTAAACAAGATATTTGGACAAATAAAATAAGATTTTTGGTATTCTTAAAATGTAAGCCAAGATCTTATGACTTTAATATACTGGTTACTAAATCCAAAAATACATGTAAAAATAAAAAAATAAAAAACTATTTTTGTGATATTTTTATATGCTAAAATATGCAAATATAATTTATTTTTGAGAGACTTGATTATGTTGCAAATTAAAATAAAAATTGTAATTTTGAAAGAAAGATTTTATTTGTTGTTATTTTTATGAAAGAGTACCAATTCATTTAATACCAAAAAAGTACATTGTTTATAGGTCACAATTCTAGATATTAAATATATAAGGGTAGAAAAAGATTGCTAAAAATACAAATGCAAAATGGTCCTTAAATAATAATTATAATAATAAAAATAATAAGGCTTTATTCGGCAAACCTTAAAAACCCAATGCATTTCTTCTTTGACATAATAATAATAATGCTTAACCCCGAGGGGTAGCTCAATTGGTCAGATCTTATATTTTCTTCCCAGTGATCACGAGTTCGAGTTCTCTTATGATCACTTGAGGCTTACATGATTGTTAATTTTTCGGCTCGTTGGAGTAGTCGAGATGAGCGTAAGATGGCTCGGACACCTACATTAATAATAATAAAAAAATAATGCTTTCTTTAGCAAACCTTAAAAACCCAAAAAAATGCATTTCTTCTTTGACATGGTTTTATTCAAGCCAAACATGGTCGTAAGGCCGTTCATAAGCTTAGCGCAGCCAAGCGGGCTGAGTGCCTTAACATGGCCGAAAACCAACACAAACTAAGAAAAATATATGGGTCTTTTTTATGATCAAAATAAGTGGGCCGGGCTTGACACAAGCAACCCAAGTCTTTTTAGAGACTAAAAGTACTTGAAGGCCTAGTCCACTAACGAAAAAAACAAGTTCCCTCTATCTCTTTTATTTAGGAAGATCAAAACATTGATCTAAAGAGTTTGTTATGACTTATGCCCAGAAACCATGCATCCAAAAAAACAACAAATCATAAAAAAATCAAAAGAAGACATGTTGTATGATTTTAAGAAATGGACCTTCAAGTGAAAAAAAAATAAAAATGGGAACCCTAGGAACTCTGCTACACTGATTTGTTGTTGCTCACGGCTGCTGCTGGAGTTGGTGTCATCTACCGCGGTTGCTGAAGATTCTGCTGCTCTCTGTTGCCGGTGGATGTTCCAGTTGGGTCACGGTGCTATGGAGGAAGACAGTAGCTGTTATTGCTAGACCTCTGCTACTGGAAGAAGCTGCACTGCTGCTGCTGAAGGAGGACGCTGCACTGCTGCTGATCTTGAAGGTTGCTGCTCACGGTGCTGGTTCAGAGAGGTTGGCTGCTGCTGCTGCTGCTGCTGGAGGTTCTTCCAATTGCTAAGTGGCTGTGATGATCTGTAGAGAAAAATCGCTGTTTCTGGATGGAGAAGAAACCTTGGACAATCGGATGGAGGCTCACGATGCTGTCATGTGAAGAGAGTTTGCTGGAGTGGCTGCTTCTCTGACGGTGGAAGATACAGAGGAAACAGTTGGTCTGCTTTGGTTTTGTCAAGGAGAGGCAATGGTGGATGGTTGGCTGATGAGCTTGCAGTTGAAGATGATGGCAATATTGGAAGCTACTGGAGTCAGGCAGTGGGCGCAGGGCTGAGAAGTGATGTGTAGCCCTTGCTGATTGATGTCGGTTGGTGCTGTCGTTGCTGGTATCAGTGGTGCTTCACGTGATGGAGAAAGTGATGTGGTGGTCTCCGTGTGGGTTCTCGGGTTGAAGAGCTGCTGTTACTATCATGGATTTGAAGGAGAAAATGACTGGAGTTAGGAGGTGACAGTTGGAGGATGCTGCTGGGAAATGACATAGAAGGCTGTCAGTTATTTTATTTTTTGGAGGGGCTATCACCAGAAAAGAAGAGCTTGTGTTCGTGTGGGTTTTTTCGGGACAGAAAAAAAAAAAGGGAGACCAAATGAGGGAGCTTTGGTTGCTGGAAGAAGGGGGTCTCCAATGTTCAAGAAAATTAGATGGCGCGTGATCAGCTTGGCCTTTTAAGATGAAAAAGAAATGAAATGGAGAGTATGTGGCTTCGTCTTTGGGTGGATGATGGGACCTTGGTGGCTGACAGTGGCGTTTCTGTGTGTAGTTAATGGATGTCTAGTACTGTTGCCTTCCCAGGAGGCTGTTTTCGTCAGGGTTTTGAAGGCAGAAACGGGGAGGTTACAGGAGTTATGATATGATGGGATCAATACTTAATTGGTGTCGAGGAATAAATCACAACTATTTATTAAAGCCAAGTAAGTATATAAGATTGTCTTCTTCTGCAACTGGTAAGGGAGGATAGAAGCTGTTTTTATAGGCAAAGCGGTGATGAGTTGTGTTTTTGGAAGAGAATCTGCAGATGTTTTTAATATAATAAAAGATGAAGTTATGGTTTAGCCCTGTTTCTTTGTATGAAATTAGTTTTATTTTAGAAATTGAATTATAGAAAAATATTTTTTAATGTTTGGTAGTATAATAAAAAATGAATTGAAAAACATTTTCTAATACTTGGTTATGTTATGGAAAATAAACTGAAAAATAATTTATTAATGAATTTAATTTTTTTTTCAAATTTATCTAATATATAAAAAATATTAAATATAAATATTTAATTACTTACAATAAAAGAATAAAATCTTAAAAGTATAATGATGAATTTTTTTATTATATCCTGTATTCTTATATAGCTTATTTTATAAATATCTTTGTTTTCATATAAAGAAAGCCAAATTAACTTATGGTATTAAGTAAGAGTTAGATATTTGGGTTTTTTGATATGAAGATTTTTTTAAAAGATAAATAAATATAAAAATATTTTGATGGGTTTTTTGATAAAGATTGTTTTTTTTTACGGGTATAGGCAATTATCTCTATAATATCCCTTTAATATTCTAATATGATTTTTTAATATATAATTGATAGGTGATTATTTGTCCCTTGTTTTTCATAAGTATTGTGTAGAGGATAAAATATCACATTAGATTAACAACTATTTTAATTTTAATTTTTCATCACTGAGAACCAATTAAATTTAATTTAGAAACAAAAATGTCTTGTAATTAAAATAAAATGATTTATACAAGTCCTTATGTTTGGATGCTGAGCCACCCACCCCCTTAAAAAAACAAAGTCAAAAGTCATAAACGTTCACATCTAATTCACTATTTTAAGCAAAAACAAAAACAAAAAAGTGAACAAGACAAAAACCTTGTCAAAAAGGAAAGTTATATTCATCTGTTTGTTAGCAATATTCTGAAGAGTTGACACTTCCCTTCTACCCTCATTACATGAAATCACCACTGGAGTGTGAACCCTCAACTCATCCTCATTTAGTGGCCTACAAAAACATCATCACTCAACTGAAAATTAATTAAAAAAGAACCCAATTTATAAAAAAAGATAGATTGACCTGCAACGCACAATGACCTGCACAATGACACGCTTTTCTTTATCATGTTTATTGTTGGAATTGAAATTGAAGTCCCCAGATCACAGATCTCTTGCTGAGTTATCAGTTGATCACGGAGTATGTGATGGCGATAGCGAAACCATACCTCCTCTTCTTCTCTATTGTGATTAAGAAGAAGAATCTTTTTTTTCTTAGTTCTGTTCGTCTTATCCACCAATTCCTCCAATCCCTATAATCACTTGATGACGGTACACATTTTGTAAACAAAGGAAAAGAAAGTGTTTTCTTTAGAATAAAAAAAGGAAAACACTTTCCTGATATAAAGTATATTATTTTTCTTTGACCGGAATTTAGATTTCTTTGACTAATTTTCCTTATATTTGCCAAATATGAAAAAAAGAGGAAAATAGTTTTCAGGAAAATAAATTTCTGAAAACAAACAAGACATTAGAATAAATTATAAATAGCAAGGTATAAGTTACTATAAGATTTGTGCGATGTGATGAAAGGATGAGAAAGAAATTAGAACTTAAAAGTACAGACTTGAATATTTTTAATTAAATATATATTTTTGAAAATAAATAAATTTACTTTAAAATTATTTTTAAAAACTATTTAGTTTATGTCTTTATCTTTTTTAATTAAACACATTTTTTGTTTTACTATTCCTATCTTTTTTTTATTCTGTGTAATAGCTATCAAACACTATTTAATTTATAATTCCAGCGTATTTAGAAAAGAAAAAAATGATTATAGTTGAACACTTTGTTAACAAAAATTTAAGAAAGGGATTAAGTTATAAGCATATTTAAAAACAAGGGGATGCGATATTAATTGATGACTTTACTTAGAAAACAAGGACTAAATAAATAATTTACTTCATACAAAAAAATGAATTTTTGTGAAAAACAATATATTTTAGGAAAAGTTTTAGAAAAATAACACAAGTTAAAAAATATTTAGAAATTCATGAATATTGATTTATATAGTGGTTTTTTAGTCCGAAGTCAAAATGTATATCTCATTCAAATTAATTAATATGTATTTAATCTATAATTTTATAAAGAGTGAATGATCAAGAGATGAGATTCAAAATTTAATAGTCAAGAAAAAAAAAGATAAGCTAATATCATAAGAAAGAGAAATGAGAGAAGAAAAATAAAATAAAAAAAGAATAAGTCAATGAAAGCTTGTTAGGGTTTTGTTTCTAATATATTCGGTATCATCAGAAAAATTTTGACTAGATAATTCTAATTATACATTGAAAAACTATGTAATTAATTAAGGGTTTTATTTAAGATTAATTTAAGGTTAAAACAGTTTATAGATTTTGTTTGGATTAATTTAATGATATTTTAAGATATGATTAAAATTATTTAATTGAGATATTTTTAATGGTACAAAATATCAAAAAAATAAAGTTATGATGTGTTTTCAATAATCCATTCCTTCTTTCTCTATTTTTCCTCTTTTGTCACATCAATTTATTCTTTTTTTTTTATCATTTGAATTATCAATCTTATCTCTTAATTATTAACTTTTTATAAAATTTTAAGTTGATTTTTGTATACATGACTTCCGATAAAATAACTATTATTTCTAGTAACTGTTGCGTACCAAAGCAATATTTAAAAATGCAGTTATTTTTCTATTTTTCATATAATTTTTTAATTTATATTTTTTTTTGAGTAATTTTATGGTGGTTAAATAGTAATTATTAATATTTTCCAAATTTACTTTAAAAAAACAAAGAAATATAACTATAAAAAAATCTAGATAAAAATATTCTTATGAATATTTTTATCAGTGTTTTTCTCATTATGTTTTTATCTTGAAAATATACTTAAAGAATAACTATGCTTCTAATTACTTTACAGTAACCACATATATATATTTTTTATTTTCCTATTGCTTTTACCAAACAGTGTTAGAAGTTAGAACGGTAAAAAACGAAAAAAAAAAAAAAACCTTCAAAGCCATTTCTCTCTCTTTCTTCTACCCTTCTACTTCGCTGATACACTCTCCCTTCACTCCTAAAAAACGATGTCGTATATCCCTCCTCACCTGAGAAACTCAAGCTCAACCACTACCGTTACTACTCGCAGAACTCAGTCACCGCCTTTAACAGACACTAATCTCTCTCATTCCTCTTCAAATTCCACCTCCTCCGCCCCTTCTTCTTTCTCCACATTCAACTCTCTCTACTTACGGACCTCCGCCTCCGTCGCGCGAACCATCTCAGTTCCTCAACCTGTTTTTCCTCAGTGGACGCCCTCCGACCGCGTCCTTCGCTTCACTCCAGATCAGGTTCACTTCCTTTTCAAGTTTTCCAATCTTTTTCCGATTTTTGTATTTTAAGTGATTATTGTACTAAATTGCTTTATTTATCAGTAATCTGCTCTCACAAAAAAAGAAAAAAAATTGAAATTATTAATTAAAATTAGTTTTAGCAGTGATTAAATTTTTTTATAATAAATGCAGATTGAAGAAATTCGTTCTCAGCTCAAAATAAATGTCAGTGTTGCTTCGGGTTCACCTCCTGCACCCGCGCCTATTGAATCATTTGAAGATATGGTAAATTCACTTTTTTTTTTAAAAGAAATTTAATAATTTTTTTTTGAAATTGCTATATTTAGTAATATTTTATTTGTTTATCTGGTGAATATTTGTCAGTGTTTGCATCAAAGTATCATGAAGGATATTGCGCATCATGAGTATACGCGACCGACTTTGATTCAGGCTCAGGCAATGACAGTTGCGCTTAGTGGAAGGGATTTGTTGGGTTGTGCTGAAACTGGTAGTGGAAAAACTGCAGCATTTACCATTCCTATGATACAGGTGATCGATGTTAGAAGTCGTTTTATAAGAAGATATGTTCTATGGTATTGTATTTATTTTGCTGTTTTGGATTGGGTTTTTTATTTTTTTGTGTTGATCTGGCAGCATTGCTTGGCTCAACCTCCTGTTCAGCGTGGTGATGGACCATTGGCGATGGTTTTGGCTCCTACCAGAGAACTTGCTCAGCAAATTGAAAAGGAGGTGTGATATCTGGTCCTTAGATGTAGAGAGCAATGATATACTCATGGATTACATCTGTCATTCTGATCATGTTTTGTTTATATATATTGTGTAGTATCATCAATGTGTGGAACTGTCTTTGAAAACTCCTTTTGCATTTGGTTATTTTTTTTGAGTTGGGACTATTATTGACTTTATTTGTGATGGAACTTATTTTCCTGAGGTTCCTGTCCATACTTAGATTTGTAGTTGTAGCAACTAGTAAGTTTATATAGCGTTTCTACTTTTCCTGGCATGTTTTATTGGACCACTTAATTTATTTGTTTTGGGGCTGTGGATCATTGACATACTTGTCTAGCACCAACCTTGAGTTACTTTGTCATATCTTTCAGGTTAAATGTTTTAGTAGATCTCTTGAGTCCTTCAGAACTGCCATCGTGGTGGGTGGAACAAAGTCTGCTGACCAGGTAAGTAATGCTGTGATTTTTTGGCTTTCCAATGTTTGATTGTAGTTTCTAGAAGAAAACAAAGTATGGATTCTTATATATGTGACGTTGCACTTAGAATTGTCTGTATGTGGTTAGGTAGAATAAAAACAAAATTGTCACGTCTTTGGAATTTAATTGAAATTCTGTATCTTTGTGAGAATTGAATTCTTAGCAATGCATGTCTGGACTCTTATACACCCTTTTATTTTCTTTGCCAGTAAGTGAGAATGTCTCTTGCTGCCCTGTTTTCTTGTATTATTATGGTGATATATGATTTTCATTAATTTTACTAATATTTATTTGTTTTGTTTTTGATGCTGCATCCTGTGACAGGGATCAGAGCTACGAGCGGGAGTGGATGTAATTGTTGCTACTCCTGGAAGATTCATTGATCATTTACAACAAGGAAACACTTCCCTTTCCAGAATTTCATTTATCGTTCTGGATGAAGCTGATAGAATGCTTGACATGGGCTTTGAACCACAGATTAGAGAGGTACATGATGCAAACGCATAGGAGTGGTTGGATTTCATAGTTCATTTTGCTTGATAGCTAAACAAGTAAGAAACGTCAAGGTTTCCAGAATCATAACAAACTCATTGATCAGTACGAAGCATTGAAGGGAGATATCTGAGTTTACCTTTCATAGAGCACATGATGCAAATGCATAGGAGTGGTTGGATTTCTTAGTTCATTTTGCTTGATGTATTTTATTCTTTCACTGCGTCATTGTCATTTAAGCGGATTCTTCAACTGCAGATTGACTAGTGCTTGATATGACTAATGTTTATGCACTTGCAAGAATTGCAGTAATCTTCAACAAGATGTATTAACCGCTTCCATATTCTTTCAGGTTATGCACAACCTTCCAGAGAAGCATCAAACTTTGCTGTTCAGTGCAACTATGCCTGTGGAAATTGAAACACTTGCACAGGTTAGATCTCCTGCTCCTTTCCATTTGTGTCTACCTTTAAAAAGTATGATGTGATTCTTGCAAGAAGAGGAAACTGGGAACAATTTAGAGGATATTGATCATGCTTTGTTTTCTTTAACTGCTATCATTTGAATGGAATCCTGGTCCATGGAGAAGAACATCTATTGTTCCTTTTTCCTTTTTTAAATTTCAGTGCCTGCAAATCAATAGCCTTTTCTTTCAAATTCATATTTTGATTATCCAAGGTTCTTTCATACTAGTTTGATTCATTTATGAAGCCTTCTCTTCTGGATTATTTGCTTTGGTATTAAGAAATACATTAATCCTCCTTCCTGTTATATATATTTGCAAGTCCATGGAAATATTATTTGGGAAACTTCAAACTTGGGCATCTTCAGATAATGGTTTATTATTTCCATATCAACAAATGTTGCAGTACAATATTCAAAATATTATCCCAAAATTTGAATTGTTGCATGAAAATCACACTTTAAAGTACATTTTTAAATTGCATTCTTGTGATGCTAGATATCTAGGTCAATATGGTCTTTTTGCTCTTCGAATCCTATTTTCCTAATATTTACCGTCATATTTGGCATGGTGTCTCATGGTTGCTTTACCTAAGTGGTCTGCATGTCTGGTTTTCTAATCACTCTGTTACCTGGATGAGTGCAATGATGGCTTTCCAAAATCCAGCATTCAAACCCGGTCTTTGCTTTTACTAGTACATTTTTGAAAAGAAGACAACTATATCCCCCCTAGATCTGGTTGGTTTTGCTTGCAAGTACTACTATTATTGAGTTGCAAATCTTGAGATATTTTCCTACTTGTCAGTATAAGGTTGAGTATGTAAGATTATATCAGTTAATTTATTCTGCCACAAAGAAGTTCATGTAAAGATTACATTGTTTCATTCAATTTCAGGAGTACTTAATTAGCCCTGTTCAAGTCAAGGTAGGAAAAGTGAGTAGCCCTACTGCAAATGTGTCTCAAATTCTGACAAAGGTTTCTGCAAGTGAGAAGGTATGCTTCTCTTGACGCATCAGTACAAAATATTTTGTTTCACCTACAGAGTTGAAGATTGGCTTTGTATTTATTGTTTTACGTGGACCAAGTATATAGAGGAACCTTTGGTTTTCTGATTGCCACAATGGTTTAACTGAAGCAAATTATTGGTCAAAACAGAGAGAACAGTGTTAAATTTGATCATGAAGATGAAAGATACTGTTACTCACAGACTTGTAACTAAGGAAATTTTGGAGCATATCCATGCCATGTGATCATATAATTTTACTATCAAATATATAACTTGGATGATTATATTCTTAATAACTTTTTTTTTTAAGTTAACATCTCTTGTTTCAAGTTTGTGTGGTCCTTTGATTGATCAAATTGGTATAGTGTTGTAAAAGCATTTAATGTGGTGTAGATTGATTGCCTTCTAGCTCTGCTTGTGGAGGACACATCTCAGGCTGAGAAATCCAACCAATCCTTTCCATTGACTATTGTGTTTGTGGAGAGGAAGGTATGCCTCATACTATATGTTTTCATGTACTTTAAGCCATGTTTTTTCGGTTCTTATTTATGCTTCATTCTTGTAAGTTTCTTATGTAAAGTTGTAATACTTGAATATGGTTTGAATGTAGACAATGTGCAATGAAGTTGCTGAAGCTTTGGTAGCCCAAGGTTTACAGGCAGTTGCTCTTCATGGAGGCCGCAGTCAGAGTGAAAGAGAAGCTGCTTTGCATGATTTTAGGAGTGGATCTACAAATATTTTGGTATTCTGATTTATATCACTTAAGCATCTTGAGTGCTTAATGTTCATGATCAATATTATTACTTGTTTTAGATAACACAGTCTGAGACGTTCCTAAAATGTGATTTATTCAAGTTGTCTTATGTTCTTTCTTGTAGTTATCCAATGAATTGAATTTAATGCTCTGATTCATATTCCCTCTTCCTTTTGTCACCCCCCCTCTCTCCCCATCCCCCTCTATTTGTTGTGCTTACACTGTGGCACATGCATGCATATTTATCATAGTTTACTCTCTGCGATTTACGACCCTCTGGTACCTTTAAATATAATTTACCATTTTTCCCTAGAAGAAAGAAAAAGTTCTTTCCTTGTGTACAGTAGATTTATGTTATACTTCTTGTTTACTTCCATCTTCTGTTTTCTTCCTTTAATTTCATCTTTTACAAATTTGACATTGTCTATGTTGCTTATAGTGATCTCCATGTGCAGGTTGCCACTGATGTTGCATCTCGTGGATTGGATGTAACTGGAGTTGCTCATGTGATTAATCTGGATCTCCCAAAGGTATTTTCAGCGGAAATTTTTTTGGTTATATAATGTTAGATGACTGCAATGACAGCTTGGAAGTATTTAATTCATTATTCTGTTGCAAAAAAAATGGACATTCTACTTGGTTTGTGGATTGCCTGCAATTCTAGCAGTTCACAATATCATCGGTAGTGATCTTGATTATAGAATCATCCTGCAATGTAAATCTCAGCTTGTGTTGAGGCTAACCAGAACCATGCCTTAAGGTACATCATGGCCTCTATCCCAGCTTATGGTCATGAAGTCTTTGTGCTGCATGTTCTTAGCATCAAATTAGCCTGGCCATTTTCAGTTGCTATTAATTTCCTTCTGAAGTAGCAAACCTGAATCTTCAGTTATGGCTGCCTCAATTATAGACAATGGAAGATTATGTGCATCGTATTGGAAGGACAGGCCGTGCAGGGTCAACTGGCCAAGCTACTTCATTTTACACTGATCGAGATCTGGTACCGCCTTCACCCTATCTGTCTACTTATTGCTAATGCTCCCTTCTATTCGTGTATTTGCCAGCTCTTCAATTCTTGACTGCTGTGCCTTCTTACTGTAGTTCCTTGTGGCACAAATAAAGAAAGCAATAGCAGATGTCGAATCGGGGAACACAGTTGCTTTTGCAACTGGCAAGGTATTAATTTTCTTTCTAGTATGCATTAATAATTTCTTTTAACATAATATATGTGGATTAGTTGTACTTTTTTCACCCCACATTTTCTGCTCCACACCTTTCTCAGTGCGAACCTGGCAGTGCGAACCTGGCAGTGCAATGAGATTGCTATGAAGCAGTAATTCTAGCTTGAAGGACTCTTCACTTTGAAATCTTTAATATTTCTTATATTTTTACTGAACTTTGTACTGTTTGACCTTTAGGCTGCAAGAAGGAAGGAAAGAGAAGCAGCTGCTTCACAAAAGGAAGCTAGGAATGCTCTGTCCAAGGTGATGGGATCCACATGTATAAACATTGAGGATAAGTATAGGTTCATGATAGCCCCTTCAGTCATCACAAGTGAGGGTGCAGCTGACAGTGCCTGGGATGATTAGTTGAGGATCTATTCAGTGCCTTTTTAAGGAGCATTGATGATCCATGCTCAAGATTCAAGGTTAGTGAGCTCTTGTGACTTCATCATCTTGGTGTGTATGCGCTAGGGTTTGCCTGCATGAGTGCTTGTTGTGTGCACCATTGCCCAACTTGTGCTGATGAAAAAAGATGAATGTGTAGGTGTGCACTTCCTGATTTAGGCTTGGAAGTGAGAGCCGTGGAGTTGCGCGTGGCCTGTTCCCTCTCCAAATCTCATTGTGCCTTAACGCAAGCAGCTGTGGAGGGAGGACAGGTAGAGTGATCCTAAAACAGCAAGGTAGCATTGCATATAGATTGTGCATATTGTATGTATATTGAATTGTGATGTGATGTTTCAATGGTTACTTAATTACCTCTAATCAATCTGATTCAATGTTTATATTGAACCGATGCAAATGCGAATGCATGTTGTGATATATTATATTTTTATATTTGGTTATGTAATTTTTAAGATTATAATGCAACGAAGGATTGTAATTGTAATGATTCATTACACTACAAGTATTATGTATATATAAGCTATGTAATGAATACTTAAATGAGTAATCATGCAAGGATGTAATTGTAGAAAGGGTTCTCATTGGAGGGCTAAATTGTAATTTTTTATAAAGTACAAGGACCAGAAAATTTAAAAGAAGAATTAATTTGTAAATTAAAATAAAACATGGGGTGGTCTTTTTAGAAATCACAAGGACTGAAATAAAATATTATAAAGACTCCCTTACATGACTCGGAAAGCCTTGCCGACAAATAAAATAATCTGATTCATTGCATCACATGGAAAAAAAACAAGGTTTGAAAAGCCAAAACAATAGCTTGTGGGCATGAAATGAGAGCGTGTTTAGCTTTCTGGTTGTGATCTGAAAAGGCAGGCTTAAAAGTAGTCATCAAGTTTTCAAGCGAGTCTTTAGCTTTTTCACTGCTCAATCACACCGCACACTGTTGGTAATTGCTTGGTGCTTCCCATTGTGCTTGGAAAGTGAAAAGCCTAACACTCCACCACTCATGGCCGCCAACATTTCTCTCTCTTTACTGTCTACCTAGTATAAGAGCTTTCTAGTGGCCTTTTGCTGTATGATTTATTTTTCTTTGCTATTCCTTTGTTGAGTATTGTAGAAGTTGATGCCTCCTTCCACCTTTCGTTAATACTAGAAAATCTCCAACACCTTGTCAACCAGGATAAGAAGAGGTAATACGGTGATACCTGCTAGTGACGTTGACGAAAACAATACAAAGAAATATAATAAATATTAAAGATTGGGTAGAAATTTTGCAGAAATAGAAAAGCTTTCATTTCTTCTATTCGAAGTACAGGTAAATTAAGACAAACCCATTTAAACACCGGCAAAGAAACATTGCTAGCAGGAATAGGTTCGGTAAGAGTCTGACTGCAAGAATCCTCATCTAGTTTTATGTTCGAGGAATTATTTTTATGGCCTCAAGAACCCCGAATACATAAGTTCTTCTTGTGATGTTTGCTATACAGACCAAAGAAATGCCACAGGACTACTAACCAACCCGGGCATCACTCAGCTCAAACAAGAGGCATGACAGAAAAAAGAAAATACATTATTACACTACTGAGTACCTGACTGGGCTCGCACTCGCACTGCAGCACTATCAGATTTGCAGTTGAGTTGCAGCCACAACCTAACTTTTTACGTTGCCAAAACTGGGACTCCCTTGTGCCCCGCAAAAGCCTGTCGTAGAGTATGATAACCGTTCCTGTAATGTTCAAGAGTGAGACACAGTTGCCTTATTGCCTCCCGTTTCTCTTCTGCTCCTTCCAGGATTAAAATTCTTTGCCTCTCAACTTCTCCCTCCAAATCCTTAGCTTTTGATCTTAACTCATCCATTAGTTTACGTGCCTCTTCTGCCCCGGCAAGTAGCTTGACATCCTCCATGTGTAATTGTTGCAGATGCTTATCCATTTGATTGACCCGGTTGCCTCTAGAAGTTACCTCTGCTTTAAGTGTAATAGCTTCCTCATTAAGCTCATCTCTCTCAGATTTTATGCGACTGTCTCGCTCAGCAGTGTCTTCCTTTAACTTCTGAATTTCACGTTCAAGTGTTTCCTGCATTTCTGCCTTCTCAGCCTGGAACATCCTAATACCATCCTCTAAAGAACGGCAACGTGATTCCTGTTCTTTCAGCCGCTCTTCCAAGCATGTCCTCTCCTCTATCAATTTCGATATTTCAGCCTTGATCTGTGCCTTTTCTGGAAAAATCTTCAGCTCAGCATCAGACACTGCTATTTTAAGATCTCTCACCTCACGATCCCGGTCTGACAGATTAGTTTTCAGCCTGGCAGTTCTTTCTTGCAGCTTGGAGACCTCCCTTTTTTCTGCGTTGAGCTTTTTTTTCAGCGTATTTATCTCCTTGTGAGCCAACGCAAGTTGATCTTCCAAATTATTGATTTTCTCAGATGGTCCACCACCCTCAAGTTGTTTTTTCAAAGTAGTTATTTCTTTCTCTGAAACATGAAGCCTCTCTTTAGCAATCCTGAGTTCTTCCATTAGTGCTTGAATCTTAACATTGGAGTCCAAAGTTTCAGCTTCCGACCCACCAATCCTTTGTTGAAGATGAGAAGCTTGATTTTCCTCAAATTCCAGCTCAACCTCCCTGGTTGTGACCTTGCTCTCAGCTGGCGATGCGAAATCAGACTGCAAACCATCAGAGACTTCAGATGACCTATATTTTTGAAGCTCAGTATTCAATCGAGTAACCTCTTCTTCTGACAGCCGTAACTCCTCATTTGCAATTGTCAGACCTCGCTCACACCCTGTAATTTCTGCAAGAACATCCTCAGAATCTTCATTTCTGACAGCCCTAAATGAGCCATCAACACTCTCATCTTGCTGCATCCGTAGCTTTTCTTTTGTTTCACGAAGCTCAATTTCTAAATCAATTATTCTCTGGGACAGTCCTTGGTCACCACTATTCCCAGATAGACCTGAGTAATTGTTTACTGAAGAATCATCAGATTCTGATTCTGAATCCGTCAACGTGGATAATTCGTCTACTTCTTTATGGTGATGATCGCTACTGCCACCAGAGCCCAAAAAGAAATCAAAACCAGCAGCTCGAGGGCCAGATTTAGGACGGCTTGGTTTTTGTTCACGAGCAGGAGAAGGTGGTTCAAAGATAACGTCAGAAATTCCAGAGCCCTGGGACTGGAGATCTGATGGAATGCTCTTCCTTAATTCTTCTGTCACGTGATTATAACGTTCTGCCAGAGATCGGTACATGCGGTAGAACTCCTCTACATGAGAAATCAATTCTG
>Ga0325403_1002372_pt1 | contig 16593 bp, 11 predicted proteins | sample PopdelMetagenome_19_FD_205665 | JGI IMG/M metagenome (GOLD analysis project Ga0325403, IMG submission 205665) | Populus deltoides microbial communities from Bellville, Georgia, United States - Xylem-PdKOR-R4 | ecosystem: Host-associated > Plants > Phyllosphere > Stem > Wood/Secondary xylem...
ATTAATTATTAGTAAATTAATTAAGAATAAATAAAGTTTTTTTTTCATTTTAAAAGTATAGTGATCAAAATGCCAAAATTTTAAATTTGCCTCCAAAGACTTTTTTATATTTTCATAATTTTTTTTTTGTTATTATCAGGTCAACTGAGTGGTAATTTGATATTTGACTAAATATAAAAAAGCACAGTGAGACAATCAAAATACCTTTAAAAATATTTAAAAAATTAAACTAGCACCTAAGGTTTTTTTTGTTATTATCAGGTTAGGTGAGAGACAATTTGGTATTTCAATTTTGATCTTCATTCTTTTAATTTTTATTTTTTTTTGTTTGAATCTTTTTGTATAATTAATTTTTTTTTCAATTTCATCCATCGACATTTGATTGATTGAGAATTAGGCTTTATGGTTTTTCCTGATAGAGAGCTTCGAGTCTAATGACTCGGGTCATGAGTTTGAAAAGTTAATGCGGGTTAACATTGTTTTTTTATGGGCTTTGTGCTTTTCTTCATATTTTTTTTTCTATCAGGTTATCTCAATTTCATAACTTAGGTCATATGTTTGACAGGATAACCGATATTAGCTCGACCTTAATTACCAGGGTTATAAGTTTATTATGCTAACTCGAGTTGACCATGCATGATTTTTTTATATCTTTTTTTTCACTTCATTTCATCTTTCTATATTTAATGGTCTGAAAATTGAGTTACATCATTTGTTTTCTTTTAAAAAAATATTTATTTTCCAAGGTTATTAGTATCACTTTTAAAAAAAAAAACAATTGTTCATAGGTTGTTGTTGTCGTCTTTTTTATCATCTAATTTAAATAAATTTAACTTATTTGATTTAGTCGGGTCTATAACTAGAGTCACATATTTTTTTTCTTTTTCAAAACAAGTTTACAATACCTAACATTATTTTTTATACAAAAAATAGTCTAGCCCTGAAGCAAAGCAAGAGTCCAAACCTAATGAACACACGGAATAACAATTTATAAATACATTAAATATTGAAATATTTATAATAAAGCTTTTTCTTGAAAAATAAAAGAAAACTTAGTTATCCCTTTACCAAAAACAAACATAAAAATCAGAAGTTATAACTAAATTTTATGTGTATATTTTTTGTTAAGGGATAACTAAATTTTCTTTTCTTTTATGCTTTTTTGTTTTTTTTTTTTTTTTGAGAGGAGGAAGTTCTAACTAAATTATTTTACCTCTTTTCATCTAAAACTTAAGATTACATTTCCCTAGCGTGACTGATTGTTAGCCTTGGATTGGAAGGAATGCCACTTGATTGGGAAATAAAAGGATTAATAAAGTTTTTAATTGAAAACCATGTGGTATCTAATTGTGATTATTGATGTTAAATGAATATAAACTTGGTTGAGATGAGATATGCAGGTGTTTTAAGATGAAGAGAAGAACCATTAAAAAAAAAAAAAAAAACTCTTTGCAATAGGAATTAATTAAATGATATATATCATAATTATATGATGCGTGCAATACGATAAGCTTTATATATTAAAAAAAATTACCTAATTTTAACAGAATTTAAGGTTCAAAGTATCTTATCTTGCCTTGTAGTAAACTAAGGTGAGACTTCATTTTCTCTATTTAATTACACATCCTCGATCGCAAATATATATGTTACTACTTCATGACTGTCATGATGTGTTTACTTTTTATGGAAATGTCTTTACTTTTTTGTTCTTATCACTATATATGTCTACATCTCTTAATTTTCCTTATTTGCTTTCTTGTTAATTTGTCTTAATAAGTGTAGCTCTCTTGATTTAATTATCTCTATTTATTGATGGATTCTATATATATTTTTTATTTCAAATTATTTTTATCATATCTTATCATATAGATTTGCTAGTTTTCTTATAGCTAGAAAAAATAACAAAAAACAATTTATGTGTACCTCGACTAATCGTATGAGTTTTAAAATTAACAACCATATAAGCCTTCGGTAGTTCTGAAGAGACTCAAACTCATAACTATTAAAAAATAAATACAAAACATGACCAGTTGAGTTATCTCTCAAAATTTTAATTGATTTTTCTTATATTATCTCATGTTTGCTTTCGTTGTCCTCTTCCAATCTGCCACATCGTCTCATTCTTCCTGGTTATTCGAATCTCGTCCATTTCCGTCTCTGCTAAATTTTCTTGCTCGACATGTTTTTCTCAGTTTTGTCAGCTAATCTAATAGTTTTTTGTAATCTTTTCATGTGATTTTCCGTTCAGGTCCGTCACATCTCTCTCTCTTTTGTTTGGGAACGTGGTGCAAACCGTGCTCTTAAAAAATTATTTTTTTTATTAAAACTTAATATGTTTTGGATTGTTTTGATGTGGTGATATCAAAAATAATTTTTAAAAAATAAAAAAACATCATTGGCATGCATTTCAGCATGAAAAGTTATTTGAAAAATAACCACAATCACACTACTAAGCTAATTCTTCACGGCCATCATTTGAGCCCTTCTTACGTATCTCATTTGCATGTGATGATATATATTAAATAAGATAAATTCTGGAGAATAAAAGCATTTACAATACAAATAAGACTTATTTTTCAAGAAAAAATAGGCATATGAGCTTCTAATTTTTTAATATACTTGTTAACATGCTGTACCGTCCTTTAAGATCACGAGGTTGTCAGCGCTCACTGAAGAAGAAATTAAAAAAAGTGACAAATGGGGTTTTTAGAGAAGGAAGAAAGGGGCATGTGTGGGATAGGTCCTTTTTTTTTTTTTTTTGAATAAAAAGTTTCACTCGTGAGATTAAAAACTGTTTGGGACGTTCCATAAAAAAATTAAAATTTTTTTTATTAAAAATTATTTTTTTATATATTTTTAAACATTTAATATCCTAATTTTAAAAATAATTTTATAAAAAAATAAAAAAAATATCATTTTAATAAATTTCAATATAAATACATTTTAAAAAACAATCACAACTATATTTATTACCATGCAACTATATTTCACTTTATTTTTTTGGTAAAAGTGTAATTCTAATTTATTTATTTTTAACAGCAGCTGATTTTCTCTTTGCAAATTTTGTGCTACATGTTAGCAACAGAAAATTCATTATTAATTTTTAATATATTAGTTTTTTTTTAAAAAAATATTATTTATTCTTAATGACACATCCACTTTATTCACTCAAAGCATTTAAAAAAGAGATTTAATAAATTTTCCAAGATGTAAATCTATGATTTGAACTGCAATTTTTTAAAAAAATTACAAACCTCTTATTAAAAAAAATATTTCATAATAAAGTATAGTAACAATTATTTTTTAAAGTATTTTTTACATTAAAATAATATATTTTTTATTTTTTAAAAATTATTTTTAATATCACCACATTAAAATAATCTAAAAATACTAAAAAAAATTTATTTAAAATAAAAAAATTATTTTTTAAAAATATAAAAACAAATGATTTCTAGAAATACCTGTTGGAATCAAGAATATTCTTGAATAAAAATAGAAAAAGAAAGATGAAGAGGAAGAGGAAGCATCCTGGTCTAGCTGTCAAGTTGTGATAGTTTAGATGAGCGGGCCAGAATGAATTTGTCATCACTCCCAAGGCTCCATCTTTCACCAAAAAGCGGAGATACACTTACTTCCGAATTCCGATACAACAAAAAACACGGATCACTACCACGAGTCGGAGCACTAGTTGTCCAGCTCCACGAAACTTCCTTAACTCTTTTCCTCTCCCTTGACAACTCTCTAAGACAAAAGAGCAGCTGCGTACTTACCGGTAACTAGTGAGTGGTCTTTGCTTTGCCCTCTCCTTTTAACTCTTTTCACTCACACGTCACTGCACTGGATCTTAAAAATTCATAGCATACTTGTTGCCAAAAAAAGAAGTAGCAACATATTTTTGGTCTTTTTATTATTATTGTGTTGGATTCAATGGTCACATGCTTTTAATGTTGTTGTTTTTGTCGTTGCACAATTGAGTATGGTCTGGATACACATACATGAATGAATAAATAGACAGGAGTTATTGAAGAATTTGAGATCTAGGATTGTTGTTTTGATTGAAGAAGTCATGGGTAGCTCAGAGGAGAGAGTCGTTGCTGTCATCATGGTTGGCGGACCTACTAAAGGTATCGTCTCTTCTTCTTTTGTATTCAATTGCTCTATCACAGCTTGATTTCTATCTGGGAATTCTCAATTTTGATTGTTTGATTGCATGCAATGCAACTTAATGCTCATTTTATAATTAATTGACCGGACCCTTTTGCAGGATTCTTTTGATTTTTTTCTATTTCTGTTGAAATTTTGATTCTTTTGGTGCAAATAATGAAACCCGGTTCTTAGTTTCTTTGATTTTTCTTCATTCAATTGAGCTGAGTTGGAATGTGAAATGTTGCAGGTACTAGATTCAGGCCATTGTCATTGAATATTCCAAAGCCTCTTTTTCCTTTAGCTGGACAACCAATGGTTCACCATCCAATCTCTGCTTGTAAAAAGGTATTTATTTTATTCTTAAAGCAATGATTCAATTTTATTAGTTTGATTTTGAGTCCGTTTGTTTCTTTGTTAGCATAGAAGATTGTTGAGTCATTCAGATTGCATCTCTGTTTCAGATTCCAAACTTGGCACAGATCTATCTTGTTGGTTTCTACGAGGAACGAGAGTTTGCTTTGTATGTTTCCTCAATCTCCAATGAGCTGAAAGTTCCTGTTAGGTAAAGTGACTTGATGGTCTTTCTTGGTTATTTGCTTTTGATTCTGTAGTTGTGGTTTTCTGTTTTTAATGATCAAATCTGTGCTTGTAGATATTTGCGGGAAGACAAGCCACATGGTTCTGCCGGTGGGCTTTATAACTTCAGAGACCTAATCATGGAAGATAGCCCAGTTAACATCTCAGCCTAAACTTTTCTATCGGCATGCACATCTGTCTCCTATTTTCAATATTTTCTTTGCATGCTCTTATGTGAACATGTATAGGTGCTAGCATTTTCTGGAGATATAGATGGATGTCTTGTACTCTAAAATTTAGTACTGATGTTTGGTTATCATTTCGCAGTCCCATATCTTTCTATTGAATTGTGATGTTTGCTGCAGTTTTCCACTCCCAGAGATGCTTGGTAATCCACTTATCCAAATTGGATTCTTCTTAACTCCTTGAATTTGTATGAACTCATTAATAAATTCTTCTTCGGAATATCATGTAAATCCTCATGGAGCCTGGGAAAATTATTTTTATGTTTCAAGTATATTATTTTTTAACCAGGGGCAGTTTTTATTTTATATTTTATATTTTATATTTTATGTAGCAGAAGCACTAATTACCTTATATCACCTACAATGTTTGCAGAGGCCCACAGAACATATGGTGGGATGGGAACTATCCTAGTGATCAAGGTTGGTTGAATGCAAAAGATGATAGCCCAGGAAAATTTTTCAGAGTTTGATATTCCAGCAGTAGGATTGTCCTCTGTTTGTCTACAAGATTTTTGTGCTCCATTATTGTTTTCTACATGCAGGTCTCTGCTGAGTCAGCCAGCCAGTTTGGCGAATTGGTAGCTGATCCTGACACCAATGAGTTGTTGCATTACACAGAGAAGCCTGAAACTTTTGTAAGTACAAGTTCAGATATACTCTTAAAGTCTTAATATTTAGGGAATTTCAGTGCTTCCACTATTTCTTGAATGATTGATTAAAGATGGATCTGGTTCAACCTTTTTAGCTTTTGCTTTTTATGTGACTGATCTTTTCTGGTTATCTCTTTTTTTTACTGTAAGTAAAATCAATACGTTTTCTGAATACCATATTGCTAGTACATAACCAAACATCAACTTTTTCTTTTCTTTTGTTTTATTGAAGTACGAAAGGCTTAAAATTTCATTGAATTGAATGGTGATGTCTGTTACTATCTACTACCCATTCACTTTCATTAGGTTTTTCTTTTTATTTGTTTGATGTTATGTTTTGATGCAGGTAAGTGACCGGATAAATTGCGGTGTTTATGTGTTTACACCAGAAATATTCACAGCCATCCAGGATGTTTCTTCTCAACGGAAAGACAGAGGTATGCAATATGGTGTTTGGCCTGTAGGGTGCTGGTGTGTGATTAATTTAGAAATTCCAGAATTCTGTGGTTCTTTTGTTAAAACAACTTGAATATATTAGTGTAGCCTGTTTCAGCAATAACCAAGGGTTTCACAATTCATCATGAAAACCTGCATCAATGAAAAATCTTTTGACCCTAAAGCTTGCCATATCCTGGCATGTTTTTTTAGAATATGATAGCATTCTATGTAACTATGGATAGTCTTGAGTATCGCTTGTGAAAAATTTGAACTCTGTTTTACCATTTGCAGCTAATCTGAGACGTATTTCCAGCTTCGAAGCCCTCCAATCAGCTACAAGGTTTGTCCTTTCTCATGGTTCGGACTTTCCCTACTTTTTCATCCTTTTATCTTGGAATTACTGACTCTAGGCTGAGCATTGCTAGTATAATAATTTCACTTTAAACTATTATGATAAATTTATTGAAATGAAATTCAACAAATGTCTTGTCTTGTGTTTTTATTCTAACATACAGCATTATTTTACTTGTCAAATTTGGTAATTTGATTTCAAAATATAGTTGACCTGTTGTTGACTATGTCAATCTGGGTTACATGTAAAGAAGCTATCAACTGGGATATTCCAAACAATCCATAAGATGCATATACCTGTGCTGTAACTCACTGGTTTGAAAACCATCAATTACAATGCTTGTGTAATGGACTAAGAGTGGATCTATTTTCTTTCTTTCTTTCTTGGGCCTCTTTAGTTGTTGAATTTACTAAAATTTAGACTGGTGCATGACAATAATCATATATTTGTTTATGTATCTATGTAGATGAGTGGTTTGGAGAGTGACTGTTCCAGCATGTTCTTTTTTCATGATTGATTATTTATTGCCATGGGATTTGCAACTGCATCTTGATCTTGTTTGAAGAGTCAAGTAGTCAACAGGTCTTCAGTATAACAAGAAAATTCAATTTGTACAAGTCAATTGGAATACAGATTCACAGCGGTAATATGAACTTCATTGTTTAAGTTGCAATATACATCCTCTAATATCCGTACTAATATTTTGGGAGAGTCATCCTTGGTAGTTTTAACAAAAAATTGTCTTAGCCTTTTCTTTTCCTTTCTCAACTTGCTAGAATATTGTTGTTATTGCTTAATCATGGATTTGATAGAACCCAATATTTACCACAACTTCCTGCCCTTATGCAACTTCCCTTAACAGGAGTCTTCCAACCGATTTTGTAAGATTGGATCAGGATATCCTGTCACCCCTTGCAGGAAAAAAGCAGCTATATACATATGAAACCATGGACTTCTGGGAACAAATCAAAACTCCTGGGTAAGACAATGCTTACATATTATGTTAGTATCTTCTTTTCCATCTTTAACCATTCACCCTATGTGATTTTTACCAAATCCGCACTGCAGAATGTCTCTAAAGTGCTCTGGTTTATATCTTGCCCAATTCCGATTCACTTCACCCCATCTTTTGGCTGGTGGTGATGGCTCAAAGACTGCTACCATTGTTGATGATGTTTATATACATCCATCAGCAAAAGTACATCCAACTGCTAAGGCAAGTTTTCCATCTTGTTTATGATACAGAACTATGGGTACACTATTACTGTTGGCCGATGCAATCCTTTTAGAATAATCCTTTTTTTCCTTTCTGTTTATAAGTTAGTAATTACTTTTTTTTTTCATCCATGGAATGCATATTAGTACTCTGTTTGTCCCTTTATGGTTGATTAGGTGATGAGAACTAGGTGTGCATGCCTCTAGATCACCTTAAAAAACTTAGTTTCTTTATTCATCTATTATGATGCAAAATGATTGTTGCTGGCATACTCTTTTCCTGTTGGAGTAGAAAAAGATTTACGAACAAACAAATCATACTGAAACTCCATGCAAGTTGATGTGTGAAATAATAAGCGGTAAAACTGTGGGTCTTGCAAATAAGAAATGATTGGTCAAACATGAAAAAATTGTAACTGCTACATCAGTTTTTATGATATGTTTGTTTCTATAGCCTTACTCCTTCCTGTTGTATGTACCTTTTCTTTCTCCTTCATCTAATTCATATATGATACTGACCTTTTGTGGAATGTGATGAAACAGATTGGTCCCAATGTCTCTATATCCGCTAATGCTCGTATAGGACCAGGTGCAAGACTCATCTGTTGTATCATCCTAGATGACGTTGAAATCATGGTAGGAAACTGAAATAAGGGATTTACTGGATTAGATTACTATTTTATACAATTTGTTTTAGGGTGAGGTTGTGGAGGGGCCACTTAACATATCTCAAATTTGATGGTATGCTTGTTTCATTTATCAGGAAAATGCAGTTGTCATTCATTCAATTGTCGGGTGGAAATCTTCCATTGGGAGATGGTCCCGTGTCCAGGCAAGTTTCCTGTTATATTTTAGTTGGCATGATACATCTGTTATTTGCTACTTTCCCAATGCTCTTTTCTTCAATCAGTATCCCGACAATGTAACAAAGGCAGGCATCATAGTCTGTAATATCTGTAATACCATTATAATATCAGTGACTTGTTTGACATTGTGCTAGTACCTTTTTCCCCCCTCTTACAAACATTTTCTGAAATCTTCTCTCTATCGTGTCCAAATTTGTCTGATATGATGCATCTGTTGGTTCTTATTACTACCACTAGGGTCTGTTCCTTAATCCAGGGTAAGATTTATTATGTTTAATGAACTGGTTACACAGGCTGAAGGGGACTACAACGCCAAGCTTGGGGTTACAATTCTTGGTACTTTCTTTATGCATAAACCCTGTTTTCCCTTACCAGTCCATTTCCATTTTTTAGGGACATTGTTTCTCTGCACAATCTCAGTTTTCTTTTCTTTGATCCAGGCGAAGCTGTTACTGTTGAAGATGAAGTGGTGGTGGTTAACAGCATTGTCCTCCCGAACAAGACACTCAATGTTAGTGTTCAGGAGGAAATTATTTTGTAGGAGACCTGGATGGCTCCGATGTCCATTTCTGCCTTCTCTAGTTCACCGGGAATCCAATATTTTTAAACAGTTTATTATCAAGGTTGTAAATTGAAATTTGCGAATTACAATAATAAGAAATTTATTAAAAAAATAAAGAACAAGAACATGCATACTCAGAATAAGTTCATATCTTTTCTTATATATATTTTATCAATTCTTAAAATACAAAACAAGTAATTTATTTATAGAAAAAGAAATAAGAACATATTAAGAAATTCAAGTGTCATGAAAAATCAAAAAATTAAATTTAAGAGTCATGAAGTCTAAGAGATTTTAATGAATATTTAATATATATAATTATAGATTTTGTAGCATTTTTTTTTAATGATCTTGTACTAAAATTTAGTCTGCAAAAAAAATCTAATGAAAAAAACCTAAGCAAAGGAGTGCAATGTTTTTGTGTGGTTTTTTAATACTTTAGAATTTAAAAAAAGAATTAATGTAGATATTTTAATATCTATATTTGAATATTTTATTATTTTAAAAAATATCAAATTTTCTCATTAAAACTTTATAACGTAAAATTCAATGGGAAAATCTAAGCAAAAAAAAAGTATAATCTATATTTATTTTAATATCTATATTTGAATATTTTATTATTTTAAAAAATATCAAATTATCTCATTAAAACTTTATAAAGTATAATTCAATGGGAAAATCTAAGCAAAAAAAAAGTATAATTTATATTAGTTTTACCTCAAAAGTATATGTCTTATGATAAATATTTAAGATAACACATTCCAATATTATGATAATGATAAAGACTTTGTAAATAAGTTTATTAAATTATCACTTGACTTGATTTGCTTATATTAATTTTTCCCTTCTGTTAAAGCTTTTGAGTATAAAAGAACTTTAATAATATATGATTTGTTTTGTCTCTTTTAATGTAGCATCTTTTAAGTTTAGTGATGCAGGCAGCATTATCTTCAAACAATATTGCGGGACTATCTTTAATAGTTTTTTCTTTATGTGCTAGATTATTAACCTTGGCCATATACATTCTTGACTTGGTTCATGGATTACAATAATTTTTGAATGATTTGACGAAGTAGCTACTAATGTTTGTTTGACAAATCTTCAAGAAATTACAGTACCTCCATAGGTATTTAAATAACATGTTTATAATCTTTCTTTATAGGGATAGAGAGATAACCTACATTTGCATATTCAATCAATTGTGAATTTGATCCACTATAAAATAACCTCATTTTAGTTGTTTCACGGAGATAGTGAAGTATATATTTGATCTCATTCCAATGTCTTTTTAAGAGAGTGAAACTGTATATTGCCAATAAATTGAGTGCAAAACTATATTTAATCTTGTACAATTTGCAAGATACATGAGTGCTTCAATAACACTAAGACATAGTACTTCTAGACTAATAATTTTTTCATCCTCTTCTAACAGTCAAAAAGGGTATTTCTTCCCATCAAGTGATCCAACAACCATAGATGTATTCAAAGAATGAGTATTGTCCATGTAAAAGTGCTTCAAAACCTTTTTTATATGTCGATTAATGAACAAATATTCTATTTGAAAAATGTTCAATCTATAAATCAAGATAAAATTTTGTCTTTCTAAGATATTTCATCTCAAATTCATCTTATAAATAGGTTGCAATTTTTATTAGCGATTTTTCTTCTCAAATTCATCTTTCAAATAGGTTGCAGTTTTTTTTAGCTTTTTAGGAGTACCAACAAGATTTAAACCATCAATATATACTGCAACAATAGCAAATCTGGATGTGGTTTTCTTAATAAAAATACATGGTCAAATCTTATTATTCTCAAACCCTTTTTCTAGGAGGTATTCATTATTCTTATACCACATTCGACTAGATTGCTTCAACCCATATAAATATTTTTGTAGTTTAATAGAATAAACACTTCTGGGTTTATCATAAAAGGCTTCAAGCATTTTGAATCAGTCAGGGATTTTCATGTGAATATATTTATCTAATGATCCATATAAATATGTTGTAACTATATCCATTATATATGTGTGTGTGTGTGTGTATATATATATATATATATATATATATATATATATAGAGAGAGAGAGAGAGAGAGTTTTTGAGACTATTAAACCAATGAAAGTGATTGTATTCACAACTAGAGCATAAGTTTTCTCATAATCAATGACAAGTCTTTGAAAGAAATCTTGTGCAACAGGTCGTGCTTTATATCGAACAATTTCATTGTTCTCATTTTGTTTTCAAATGAAAATCTACTTATATCTAACGAGCATAACACCTTTAGGTGTATGAACTACAAATCCAAATACTTCACATTTTGCAAGTGAGTTTAACTCTATTTGGATTGCTTCTTTCCACATTGACCAATCATTTCTATGTCAACATTCTTCGATAGTTTATGGTTCAATTTCATCACTTCTGGTGATGCCAAAAGAAACCTTAAATGCAAATATGTCATTTATGATAATTTTATTTCGATCCAAAATCTCTCATATATGAACATAGTTTATGGAGATCTTATTATTTCCAGATACCTGGATCTCTTCAAGAAATGCCTCTTCAGGAGAATCAATATTAAAAGATGATTTTGACACAATATTTATCACTTGTTTTATGAATGAGAAATCTTTAGGAGTATCATCATCTATTTGTTGTAATTTTTATTTTCTATGATTTTTGTCCTTAGCATTAACTGGTCTTCCGCGCTTTAGGTGTAATATAGATTCATTTGCTACTATATCACCTTTTTTTCCTTTAGGGATTTCAATTCTAGATAGAGCATTTACAGCTAGAATATGAGATTTAACCATCTTTTTATTGGTGGTAAAAATAGCTGGTAATTGATTTGCAATATTTTGTAAATGAATTATCTTTTGAATTTCAGGTTCACATTGATTTGTTCTTGGATCTAAATGAAATAACTTCGAGTTTTCCAAGTAATTTCTTGTCATGTTTCAAGCACTAACTTTTTTTTCCTTAATGATGGAAAAATATTCTCATCAAAATGGCAGGCTTCAAAACGTGCCTTAAAAACATCATCAGTTAAAGGTTCAAGAAATCTAATAATAGATGGACAATCAAAACCAATGTAAATTTATATTCTACGTTGTGGATCCATTTTAGTCCTTTATCCCCTACTATAGACACATAAACTGCACAACTAAAAGTTTGTAAATGAAATATGTTTGGTGGTATACCAAAAACAAGATGCAAAAGAGAATATCTATGGTAAGTACTTAGTATAATTCTAACTAATGATGTAGCGTGTAATATAGCATGTCCTCATATAGATGTAGATAATTTTGATTTTATAAGTAATGTTCTAGAAATTAATTAAAGACGCTTTATAAATGATTCTACTAGATCATTTTAAGATTGTACGTGGACAACAAGATGTTCAAAACAATTCCAGTAGAAATGCTGAAATTATCTAATGCTGGAGAAGTAAACTCACCAACATTGTCCAATCAAATTTTCTTGATTGGATAATCAGGAAACTGCACTCGTAATTTGATAATATGTGTTATTAATCTAGAAAATGCAACATTTCAACTAAAAAGTAAACAAACATGTGATCATTTACTTGATGCATCAATCAATACCATAAAATATCCAAAAGGTCTGCATGGTGGATGAATAGGTCCACGTATATCTCCTTGAATTCTTTTGAGAAAAGAAGGTAATTCTATAATAATCCTTGATGGAGATTTTGGTAATTAATTTACCTTTAGAACATGCAACGTATGGGTTTCACTTGGTAAAAAAAATCTTCAAATTCTTTAAAGGATGCCCATGTGAGGTTTCAATAATTCATCGCATCATTATTGATCCCGGATGTCCAAGTCAATCATGTCAAAGCATAAATATTTTAAGGTCAAAACAATTTTAGTGTATCATAATATTTGTTACAATAGATTTCATGATCGTATAATAAATTCCAGAAGAGAAAACATGTAATTTTTCAAGTACAAGCTTCTGGCCTGACATATATGAAATAATATAAAGATATTCTTTTTTGTCTTCATCTATTGTTTCAGTATGATAACCATGAGCACATACATCTTTAAAACTGAGTAAATTTCTTTTAGACTCGGGTAAATATAATGCATCTTTGATGCCAAGTTTTGAGTTATTTGGTAATAAAATATTAGCTCTTCCGGAGCCTTTAATCATGTTTGTTGGACATGATATTGTAGTGACATTAGCTTTGGTTAATGTCAAATATTAAAGTATTTATTTTCCTTGAGAATTGTGGGCATTGTTGCACTTTTTGCCAGTCATAAATCTTCATCATGAAAATACAAACCTTTATTCAAAATATAATTAAATTTTATTATTTAAATGAAATAAAATTGACATTGTTTATTGAAAATACAATAAGATAAATATCATAATACAAATAAAAAGAATATTAATCATCCCTAGGGATTCCACCACTAAGCATATTATTTGTTTTACCTAAGTTTTCAAAGAAAACAAAAACATCAAGGTAAGTATTGACCTTCAAAATCATCTTTGTGAATAAAATTAATCTCAATTGCATTTTGTTTTAGAGAAGCTTGATATAAATCTATAAGATGTTTTGGTGTGCGACAAGTGAGAGATCAATGAACATGCATACCACACATATGACACTTATCTTCAAGTTTATGCAAATTCTTGTCCTTTTCTTGTTTGGGTTCATGTGTCTCCATTTATAGTGATATGGCGAGTCGCCTTTTTAAAGGATTATCTCTTCTCCTTTTCCATTTATTTTTTCCATATCTATACCCTTTGGTTCTTTCTTGTCTTTTGGACAAAGGTTCCATTCACTTCAAGGAATGGTTTAGAACCTGTGGGATGGCATTGATGATTTTTCATCAAAAGTTCATTATTTTGTTCAGTCACAAAAAAAAACATGAAATTAGTTCTGAATACCTCTTGAAACTACATTCTCTATATTGTTGCTGCGGGACAATATTTGAGGCATGAAAAGTAAAGAATGTTTTCTCTAACATTTGATATCATGTGATATTTTCACCACACAATTTGAGCTATGAGGTAATTTTAAAAGGAGCTAAATTATATTCACTAACCGATTTAAAATCTTGCAACCTCAAGTGCAACCAATTATAACGAGCTTGAGAAAGTATGATAAACTTTTTGTGGTCATATCTTTCCTTTAGATTTTGCCACAGAATAAGAAAATTTTTTATTTTGAGATATTCAATTTTTAATCCTTTATAGAGATAGGTGGCGAATAAAAATCATTGCTTTTGTGTGATCCTGCAAGAATGTGTTTTTTTTCTTCTTTGATGGTCTCTCTAAGATTCATAGCTTTCAGATGAATCTCAACATCAAGGATCCATGATAAAAAATTATTCTCATATATATTAAGAGCGGTAAATTTAAGTTTCGTCAGATTTGACATTATCCAAAAAAAGAAACAACTTATTCAATAAAGTCATGAATATAAAAGAAAATAAAAATCAGTCTTTTAAGACTGCTATTATTTAGTTCTTTAGAAATACTAGTTCTTCAATAACTATATTGATTTATTTAATTTTTCATGAATTACAATACTAGTTCTTCAGGAACTTTAAATCTTGATGAATAAAAATAAAAGAAAAATTGTCAAAATAAGTTACAGAACCAAATATATGCCATAAAATATATACAATAATGGGGGGAAAATGAAATTAATACAAGGGAGTTCATGCATGCCAAAATTTCAATATAAATTAAGTAGAGTAATTGCTCTAATAACATGTTAAAAAAATAAATAACAAATAAGAACATGCATATTCAAAATAAAACTAAAAAGAGATTCATACATTTTTTTATATATTTTTTCAATCCTTAAAATACAAGACAAGTAGTCTATTTATAAAAGAAAAAATAAAAATATTAAAGGATACTAAGAAATCTAAGTGTCATGAAAAACTAATAGACTAAATTCAAGAATAATGAAATTTTAAAAAATTCTAATGTATATTCAATATATATAATTATATATTTTATAACAAAATTTGATTTCTAGCTGTTTGACACCTTCCTGCCAAAGTTTGTGAGCTTGATAGTTTAATGGCCCAAAAGACCATAAATATGGATACATCCAGATATTTACAGTACAGTTTTCACTTTATTGAGGCAACCACTGTCTTGATATGCCAAATTACGGCTGCGGTCTAACTATTTTTTATAAACCTTGGTGCAATGACGATATTCCATTCGCCATTGTTGCCCAAAGTTGAATGCTTCATGTACTATCACTTCCAAAAGAGAACCAGAAGACATCAGGGTGTTCGTAAATGTGATTGACGTAAGATTTAAAAGCATTCGCCTTGTTCCTCGCATAGTTGATTTAGCCATAGTTTAGCAAATGCAATCTATCCCGTGTTAGATGGGATGAGATGCTTCCATTCAATTATACATTTACCTTCTGGCATCATAAGAGTATTGAAACAATCAGGAGATGCAGAACAAGTTCTAGATAGAAAAGAGTCAGGAGAGTATTGTTTTGTGCTACAGCTGCTGTCCCATGAAGAAAATGATATGTTGCACAATCGAAGGCAACTTCGTAGCTAGTTAACCTACGGAGAAAAGACCATATATTCAAATTTATTTGCTTCGATGCATCAGATAAAGAACATTGCGTGGCCATGCTAAGATGGTGCACAGGGAATGTGCATCCAACCTGAAGCCATTTCTTCTGTCCTAAAAAGTACAAAAAGAAGAATTTTGCGAGCCCAACACTGTACTGGTCATGTGTAATGGTTTCTTCTCAGCAACTTCAGTGTACCATAATTTCCATGCTTCCGTGTAATGGGAAAAATTAGGAGATGTGTAATGGTTTCTTCCCAGCAACTTCAGTGTACCATAATTTCCATGCTTCCGTGTAATGGGAAAAGAGATCTCTCAGAGCTGCAAAAAGTATCAGCTTATGAACTTCTCATATTTCCACACTTGGGTTCTAAAAATTCAACAAGAAAATTCAATTGGATGATAAGGCATATCAAGATAAACGATTAACAACAAGTATAGAGAACTAAGTGAAAGAATGTGGATAGGACAAGGAGGAAAAAAAAAAAAAACTGGACGACAAAAGGATTGCTCAAAAGTGGAGGTCTCAAGGGAATGGGTCCAGATATATTAGCAATCCACTGTAGTGGATAAACAAAGTGATATGACCTATGCAAACCCTATTTGCTTTCTTGGATGTATTGCTCTACTAGCATACTTCTAAACAATAGCCTATTGACAATTTTCATGCCTTCAGGTAACTCAGCAAGGGAGTCATCAGCTGTCCAACTCATTGCATGATATCACAAGGAAACATGAAATGAAAAGCTGACCAGGTTATGTAAGACGGGTGTTTGTTGTTTCATGCTGCACATGTATTTCTGAACCTAACGTCAAATAATTGGAACTTGAAAATTGATATGATCAAACTATTTCACTGAATTTTTAACTAAGCATTAGATTGTACCTTGGTTGTGATATTGAGGACGAAAAGTAGAGGAAAGACCCTCCCAATCATAGATCCGAGTCACATTGTCTTCAGG
>Ga0325403_1002374_pt1 | contig 16590 bp, 12 predicted proteins | sample PopdelMetagenome_19_FD_205665 | JGI IMG/M metagenome (GOLD analysis project Ga0325403, IMG submission 205665) | Populus deltoides microbial communities from Bellville, Georgia, United States - Xylem-PdKOR-R4 | ecosystem: Host-associated > Plants > Phyllosphere > Stem > Wood/Secondary xylem...
CACGTTGTAAAAACAAAACCAACAAACATTTTCTAGCAAAACTTGCAACTACCAACACTTTTGATCATACACCATACAGGAATCAGGACGAAATTTCGATGTCAGTCACACTATCGCTAGATCACATTCCATAGAGGAGGACAGAATTACAATTTGCAAGCAACTATCTACATCTAAAACCGCCTCCTCAAACGCCTGCCATTGGGATTTGCTGATTCTGCTGGAGCCCCATCCGCTAGATCCACCCCAAGTATACTGCTGCCACTCCTCTTCCTACCTGACAGAAGACTTGAGTTCTCATCTCCAGAAGCAAGTGTCTTCAGCAACTCACATAACATTGAAGGGCAGCTCTCCTCCAAGTGTCGGAACCCTTCTGACTGCATTACCGCTGCAGAAAAGAAACAATGAAGATAAAATTTTCAGCAAAACATAGAAATGTGCAAATGAGAAACCAATAAGCTAAAATGATCGATTCCATTCCTGCTTTATGGGCAAATGCACTCGAGTAAGAATGTAATAAATTAATAGCAAAAGGGTTCCTTTTTTGGAATGGTATATATTGTTTGGGTAGTGCTCTTTCATAAGACAAAATGACTCAGATTAAAAGGAAAGCTGTGAGCCATCCAACATGATCAACGTGGAAGTTATTAGTGGATTCTATCAATCCAACGACTTATAATGTTCTTGTCATACATTCTTGTTTTTTCTTGTCACACAGCATGAACTGCCATGAACATACGCTCCCAACTGTGGCAAAACTTTGGCCAAGCAATTATGTCCAGACCAGAAAACTGAGTAATTACATATTTTCCCACACCCAACCGTGCAAAAACAAAATCGTCCAAAACAATGATGCTCTAATGCGTCTCCCTGGGCATTTAGAACATAAAATTCAATGAAAAGAAATGGCTGATGTGGACAGTTTTAGTACACCTGATGCTAAAAAGAAAATAAAAAAATTGACCAATCTCTGTTCAGCCAAATGATAAAACTCCTATAATCTCAGATAGCCCTGCTATTTTATCTCAAGCATGCTCTGCATTATATAATGAAATGATATATGATTTATAGAACTTCCAGGATTCAATTAGTATTTCAATCAATAGAGAAAATAAAGCATCTAAAAATATCATCTAGAGGAAAACACATACACAAGCATATGCACCCTAAAGAAATTATCCACCAATAATTGCATCAAGGCTCTCAGAAATGGAATGCCTGGGTGAGTTTAGACATAAAGGAGGAAAAAGAAATCATGTACAAGTTACTTTTCACATAAAGGCATTGCAATGATGCAGTTGCATTGTTAAGATCTAAGCATGATGCAACTAAACATATTTCTATTTCAAGGAGCAAACATCACAAACATTTAAAACTTTCAAGGTGCTCTATCCCTGGGGTGCTAAGCATCTTAAAATTTTGGATAATGAAAATCTTTGTATTTTTATCCAGATAAGACGCGAAACCATAAAACTGATACAATTTGAATTGGAACCACTCATAACCTACAAACAACACGCACCTCCCAAGTTCGCTGGATTTGCTGCAAATTTCAAACAGATGGCCTTCAGTTGCATGCACTGATGCTGCTCAGCCAATGCCAATGTTGTTGCCACATTCTCAGCACTGAGTTCCTCACACAACTTTGCTTCACATAACAATTTCAATCGATCTAAATTGTAAAGGTCAGAGACAGCCAACAGATGCTGCACCATATTGGTGGATGTGCACATTGATGTCGAACCAGTTATTTCATGTGCATCAGGAAGTTTGTCTGTGTATATAAACAGAAGCATTGCCTGAAAACACAGAAGAGCCCAATCAAGTCATACCTGCTACTTTTAAACAAGTGACCATAACAGTGTTCAAGAAACTTGCATAAAGAATAAATTCAAAGTTGGGGAATAATAACAAAGCTCTAGAATGCAATATTTCGATATGGTGAATTTAACAGGAAAAAAAGAGAGTTATCCTTTTCTTTAGACACATAAAAATGCATCCTATTCTCTTTCTTCAAATGGTGATAGATAGGGATTAGGACAGGATCCTCACCTTGAATATCAAAGGATCAACATCCTTCACTACTACTTTATCCATGTTAGGATCCCCGACAAGTCCAAAAAATTGAGCTCTGAAAACAGGTGAACGAGCCGCAAGGATCAGCTTATGAGCTCTAAATGTTTCATCACCAACCTGGAAATCTATGTCACAACCAGATTCAGACTCCAGTAGTTCTTTAAAACCCCAACCCATGTCTGAAGGTGGAACTGAAATGGAGTACTGTTTTGGTCCTTCAAGACGAGTTCTGACAACTCCAACAGTGCAGTTCATGATAAGGCAGTCATCCTTCAGATAATCAGAAGTTTCCAAGGTTGTCCTACGGAAGAAACGTTTGTAACCCCTGAAATGCAAACAAAGTGTCATGAGTGAAAATATTGAGAAGTTGTTTGGTGCACTCCCAGCCCAATACCGCCCGACTCCCCAAAAGAAAAGGACAAAGAAGAGATGAGAGTGCACTGATTAAACTTCTATATGACATTTACAGGCGCACTAAAAGCAAGCAATCAAATTTTATAAAAACATAATGAAAATAATTCTAATTAACCTCCAAAACTACTGAAATTACAAGAAACCAACACAGAGTAACACCACGTGGATATCTCCTCAATCCCAGTGTCACAGGCATGGATCAATATGCAGGTTTGAGGAATGCAATACATTGAAGGCGCAAAACTCATCTGCACACAAAACAATGTACAATTGCAATGCCCAACGTAAAATTCCAAACCACTTGCAGGTTAAAGTTTCAAAGCTATAGGCATCTGCATGTGAAAGTGGGAATCTTGGCATTTAGCTTAATAGGGAGAGGTATGCGAATTTGTAAGGTAGCACTTCTGGATGTTTTCAGTTACAGTACTGTATTATTCTTCGTCTGTCCATGTGTAAACCTTCTAGGTAGGGAGATATAGGTTCTTTTTTCATAGAACTTGGGATCTTAATTTCCAGTGCATGTTATTATAGATTAATTGGAATCTGTCAAGGAGAACAACAAAAGAGCTACAAGGAAATTAACAATATATTCTATCTTGACTCTGACTGCTATCAGCCGCAACAAAATCTTTCATAATTCGATTTTGCTTTTGAGAGGAGGAATCATATGCCACCTGTTTGAAGGACAAAAAGATCAATACCATATGTAATTGGACATCAGATCTTTCATAATTCTAACCTCGGCCACAACAGTAGCAGCAGCACTATTGCATGCTATTTTTCAGTAAGCAGAGCTGTCATTTTGCAAAAGCAGCAGTCATTTACTAACACACAATATCATAGTACACAACATGCTATGACTAGCATCCCACATTCCTACACTGGCACCACGTTCAAACACATAGCGGTATCTGATAGAAACAAAATTACTGATTAGATCAACTATGTAAGCATAAGATCCAAACTTTCATCTACCATCCATCAAACTTGGGGAGTATCTTATTCGCACTACCTAAAACAAGCTCATAACGACAGGCATAATTTTTTATTATTATCTTTACATCATTAACTCCCGAGCCAAAAGTCCAAAATCCCATCTTTTAACCCGCAAACTACAGGTACATTAATCAAAATCCAGTAATACTTAATCATATATATAAAACATAAAAAAAAAACCAAGATTAACCAACCTAAACAAAGGAAACAGAACCGAACAAAATTAGAAAAAGGAAAACACTACCACATGCTCCCTCTGTACTTCAATGAGTAAGGTCCACTCTCCAACGCACGATCGAAATGACTATGTACTTTATGCTTCCCTTTCCCACTCTGATCCACCAGCGTCAACTCGAACAAAGCCCTAACATCCGTTCCTTCGCTCGCTAACGCAATAAAAACCGACACATACATCGAGCTATCCTCAGGGTTTTTCCCATCTGGGTAAAAATAAATCGCCCAATCATAACCACCCACGTTGAAAACATCACTCGGTATGCATCTCCCAGCTCCCATTCCTTTCGCTAATGAATACCCTTTTATCGTAAACTGGTGAGACCCATTCACCGTCTCGTTTATTGACTTCGAACACGACTCCTTATCTACATCTCCCTTGATATCGTCCATGATTTCATCGAAATAGAGCAACCATGGATACAGTTACGCTTTTTAGCCGTGAATTCAGGCGAATTGAATCAATTGATAGCAAAATACGGACTTTAAAGGGTGGAATTGTAGGATATTCAACAAACTGTGCTGTTTGTTGAAGGTTAGGGCAAACCCTAGAATTAAATGATGGTGAAATTAGGTTATTGTTTTTTTTTTAGGATTTGAAGAGAAGGAAACGAGGGGGGGGTGTTGAAGAGTGATAGGGGAAATCAATTGAAGGGAATTGAGAGAGGTGAACGGTGAATTTAGCCGAAGAGCAGGTGATTGCCCGATCGATGGAGGTCTGTTAATGAGAGGGAGTGAAAATAGAAAAAGGTGGAAATGTAGGATCTGTTGTTGAAGATTGGAATTTATATAGAGAGAGAGACGTGGCGAGTTTGAATTTGTGGTCGGGTTTTTTTTTTTTTCGTGCGGGTCGGCTGGGGTGGGGTGGGGCAGGGTCAAAGTTTCAACTCTCAAAAAATTTGTTGAAAAGGAATTTATAAATTCCTTTTCGACGTTGGGCCGTGGCCGTGGGGCCTTTTTCCTTTCTCGGCCTTTTCTTGTGTGTGGATCATCGCCCCAGCGGCCTAGATCTGCTGCTCCTATATAAGTAATCAAATGTCATTAGATACTCCTTACACGCCATAAAAACATCTCGTTGAAACTAAATCCATTTTTAGTTGCTTTAAGTTATCATTTATATCCAAATTGATGTGTTGTCCTTGTATTTTTTTTTATAGCTTTCTTTGTATATAAATCCTATATACATTTAAATTGCAAGACGTTAATTTCCTCGTTTTCTAAATAAATATATAATCTAAAGCAGTCCTTCCCTTGCACGCTTTCATGCACTTGTACAGGCAGAATATTAGCGGTTAATTAGAAGTGTGTAGAAAAAATTAAAAAAATAAATCAAGAAAATTAGAAAAAAAATTTAAAAAAGCTGAATTATGAAAAAAAACCAATTTAATCGTTAACAATTTTAAAAAAATCGTCCGATTCAGTTCAATTTTGATTTTATAAGCCTGAAACCAAAAAAACCAAACCGGAAAAACCGATCCAAACCAAAAAAACAAAACCAAACTAAAAAATCAAGTCAAACCGATTTAAACCGGTTTTTATTCTAAAAAAACTTATTAATATATTTATTTTTTTAATAAAAACCAAACCAAACAAAAATTAATCACCTCTATCATTAACAACAAACAGTCAATGAAGGACAATTAATGCTATCCTCTTTGCGTGTTGATATTTCCTATAATAGTGACATGTTTTTCTTCTTCATTTTTCTTTTCTTTTTATTTTTGGTTTTTTTTCTTTGTGATATTTTTCATATCTTGATACTAGGTTTGCTAATGACTGAACTTTGTTATTATTATTTTTTTTTGATATAGAGCTATTATGATACTGAAAAAATATCTTAATATTAAGTTTGTATTTATTTTCTTGATATTCATTTTTTTTGTATCATATTGATAAAAAAATAGCCTATTATTTTGTTAAATAAATAATAATAATAAAAAAAATTATTATAATTTAAACTTTATAATTTATTTTGAATTTTTTTATATAAACATCATGAGTTAAAAAAATGTACCAAGAGCCTGTCTGGGAGTGTGGTTGATGTTGTTTTTCAAAGTGTTTTTCATACCGAAATACATCAAAATGATATTTTTTTTATTTTTTAAAAATTATTTTTGAGATCGGCATATCAAAACAATTCAAAAAAAAATAAATTTTAGCAAAAAAAATTGAATTTTCAAATGCTTGGTTTTTTTAACATCTATTTGTTTATTATATTATTAAATAAAAATATTCTTTTTAAAAAATGATCACCGAGAAGTAGACCTTGTGATTTTTTTTATTTAATTTGCATGTGATTATTATGGTCCCAGATAAACACATGGTATTAAGTTGATGTTCGGTTTTGTAATTGTTTATTTTTTATCATGTAATTAAATAAAAATAATTTTAAAAAATAAAGTAAATAAAATCATTGAAATTCGTGACAGAATTCACGGATTTAACAGGTTATTTTAGGTTAATTCAATTATTATTGTCTTATTTTTTTAAAAATAATGTCATCTTAACAATATTTTTAAAGTCAAACTATATTATTCAATTTTTTTTTGTAACCCATCAAGTTATGTGGGTTATATCAAAATAATTTTTATATAATTTAATTTAAATTTTGAGCTAACTAATAAATATAGTTGAGAGATTTTAGATTTGACCTAATAAATAAAGTTTAATAGTATTATAAAAGAATTTTTTATCTAAATATTATATATATATATAATATTTGTTGTCTCATGAAAACGTAGCGTGGGGAATTTTCTTATCATAACCTAATCTCCATTGTCCAACAAAATTGATTAATTAAATTTAAAATTATTTAACAATCCTATGTCAAATATTCTCAATACAGTAGCGTTTTGTTTCAAAAACGATTTATTTCCAAATTAATTTGAATCTTATATATTTTCTTACAATTTATTTTCTCTCACATAGAAATAGAAAAAAAATTAAAAAATAACAACAGTACGCAATCACTTTCAATAAGCTCACTCTTCTTCCTTTCACCTCATCTTATTCACAACCCGTCACTAGATCACCGACCTATTCTCGCTAGCTCACTCTCGCACCAGGGCGGGCTCAGCTCGCTCGCATTCTCAGATCCTGTAAAAACCGCCGCCGCCGCCGCCGCCGCCAACACATCAATTAATCATGAAACCACTCACCAATACAGATCTCATTAAAACCCCGCTAATCCTCAAAATCACAGCCTTCACTTTAATCTCAATCACATTTTTCTACCTTGGCAAACACTGGTCCAACGGTGGCTACCAGCAGCTCCTCTTCTTCTCCACACCACAAAACTCCATTTCCATCTCTCCTAACAACGACAGGTCGTTCAACATTACCCCTATAGTTTCCCTAAACCAATCTGATCAACCCCTTACAGATCAAGCCACAACCGTTTCTCCACCTCCCGATGAATCTCCACTACCCGATCCCAATCAGACGTTTGGGATCATTGATTCTGATGGAAAAATGAGTGATGATTTTGAAGCTGGGGAGTTTGATCCGGACATCGTGGAGAATTGGGGGAACGGGAGTGAAATTGAGAGTGGAAGTAAGGATTCTAGGTTTAGGGCCGAGAGATATGAGTTGTGTCCATTGAGTATGAGAGAGTATATACCGTGTTTGGATAATGTGAAGGCTATTAAGAGGTTGAAATCGACGGAGAAAGGGGAGAGATTCGAAAGGCATTGCCCGGAGAAGGGGGACGAACTGAATTGCTTGGTTCCCCCTCCTAAAGGATACCGGCCACCAATTCCATGGCCGCGGAGCCGTGATGAGGTATTGGAATCGAACTGGGGTTTGTTTTGTCGTAGAGAAAATGGAAAGAAAAAAAAGTATTTTTTTCCCTTTTGTTTTGATGTCCTCCAGTTTTCGTTATTAACTGTGTACAGATTGAGGGATCGTTCTTTCGTGTTTGCCAAGACAGTGAAGCAAAATGAAAGAGCATGGGAAGTTGTTGATCAAATTTCTTGATCCTATCCAATTTTTACAGTGCGATTGCTGACTGTTCATGCACTAGCTCTTTTTATGAACTTAGCGCAAGTAAACAAGTGGTTATTTAGGGTAGCTGCACCACTCTTTTAGTAAATTTATTACAGTAGAAAGCAATTTTGTTTATATTGTGATGAGCTGTGTGGAATATATGGAGTTGTGTTCTATTTCTAACGTGATATACTTGACTGCATTTCCTGATTCAAGACAGTCAGTCTGTTCTGGGGGGTTTTGTTTGAAAACACCCTGATGCGCAATAGCCAGGACTGATATATTTTTGTTCTCACCGGAGGCTTAATTAAATGCCACTTCCCTACAGGTATGGTATAGCAATGTTCCTCATTCGCGATTAGTTGAAGATAAAGGGGGCCAAAACTGGATTTCTAAAGCGAAAGACAAGTTTACGTTTCCTGGCGGTGGTACACAGTTCATACACGGGGCGGATAAATATTTGGACCAGATTTCTGAGGTATGCCAATTTTTTTATCCGTATTTTTGGGAAGGAAATAATATTCATATCCTGTCCATTTGTTGTTTATGATATTGCTCTATGTGTAGATGGTTCCAGACATTGCATTTGGTCACCATACTCGAGTGGTTCTAGATGTCGGGTGTGGCGTGGCAAGTTTTGGTGCCTATCTGCTATCACGGGATGTTATGACTATGTCTATTGCTCCCAAAGATGTTCACGAGAATCAAATTCAATTTGCTCTTGAGCGTGGTGTACCTGCAATGGTGGCTGCATTTGCAACTCACCGTCTTCCATATCCGAGTCAAGCATTTGAATTGATACATTGTTCAAGATGCAGAATCAATTGGACTCGGGATGGTATGTTGCTTCTGTTTTGACTAGTTTTGGTCACAGAATTGTTTCAATGAACTTGTAGAATAAGAGAAGAAGCATTGTATTACATGTTTGAAATGCCACCCACAGCTTTCCAACATAATTCTAAAATCAACTGCAGTTTTATATGCACTTGCTCTACACTCCTCTGACTATGTGAAGTTCTCCCCTTCCCTTGCTGTTTTATTCCCCCCCCCCCAGCCCGATTGTGTACATATTGTGTGAGATTATTGTATTCCTTAATGAGTTTGTGTTGCTAATGCACATCTCATGCTTTTAAGGTTTTGTACCTTTGAAAAATTTGCATTTTTCATCTTCGTTCTGGGATTCTGATAGTCTCTTTATTTTCAAACATTATGATGAAGATGGAATTTTGCTCCTCGAGGTCAATAGGATGCTTCGGGCAGGAGGATACTTTGCTTGGGCAGCACAACCGGTTTATAAGCATGAACAAGTCCTAGAGGAACAGTGGGAAGGTATCTATTTAGTTTCTCACTTGGAAATTGCATGTTAAAAAATCAAAGGTTTTGCATTCTTGATGACCTCTTTTGTTTCCCTTCAGATAATCCACACGAGTTTTGTTTTCTCCTCCTGTTCAGTGTCTGTAATCTAAATGTACTGAATTAATTGAATTTTTGATTTCTTTATGTGACAGGCTAGTTTTTTTGAATAATGAACATTGTCCAATCCAAAAAAACAGCATATCAACCTCAGACAGAAATATTTGTCGTGGGAGGGTTGAAACTACATTAGTAATTAACACATATAATTACTAAAGAATGGTGTGATGATGTTTGACTACAAATTGGTTGAACCAGTTTATTAGATATGTTGTGCCCTCATGCCATTGATAGGTTGTTATATTACTGTATTTAACTACGTTATGTCTTTCTATATTTTCAGAGATGCTTAATCTTACTACTCGTCTTTGCTGGGAGCTTGTTAAGAAGGAGGGATATATTGCAATATGGCAAAAACCCTTAAACAACAGCTGCTATCTAAGCCGTGACACTGGAGCAAAACCTCACTTGTGTGATTCAGATGATGACCCTGATAATGTTTGGTAAACTTGTTTCACCTAGAACTGCTTTTATGGTTTTCATGGCATATAGAATAGCCTTTTTTAGCTTGGCTCGAAAAACTGTTGTTATACAGGTAGATAGCCTGAGATAATCTGACCTTTGCTGCCATGGTAGTATAAAAACAGAAATTGGAGAGGAAGAAACATTTACTGGATTAAAAAATTAATGGAAGAGTAGAAAAACAAAACTCGCAACTCTCATTTGGAATGCAATTGGCTGTGGTCTTGGATATTTTAATTTCCTTGGTTACCCTTACTTGGGAAGAATTCTTTTGGAAAGGTGCCATATGTACTTGTATCTTACTCCTACTCTTCTACTTCCCCTTAGCCCTGGAAGAGTGAGTTTTCTTTATTGTTTTAACAGCGATGCTTAACCTCATGTCAACTCTTTTTTGATCAATTAAAGCAAGTTTCTACTGAGAAATCACTTGCAAGTGGTTATCATCTTTATACTTTTCACATTGCTTTGTTCAAACTAAAAAACCCTGGTGATCTCTTTCATGAAAGATCTCCTGCAATTCTCTCTTTTCAAATGATGAATTTGTTAATAATGTGGAGGATTTAATTAAATATTAAGTTGGAAAAGATGCAGCAATGACTTTCTGTTGAAGCTCTTCCACATTGATTTTTTGGGTTAAAATTCTCCAACTCTTTTACTAGGGACGTGCTGTTCACTGTCCGAAGAAGTTTCAAATTCTCATTATGTGGCTTAGATAGTATAACTATCTCTTCACTTTATCATGTGAACTAGATATAGTGTTTTATTGTAGTGACTATTTTGCCATTTAGGTGATTAAAAGATTTAGGAGTACAGGAGGCTTTTTTAGCAGTGTAAATGACACATCCCTTTTAGAAACTAGAGCTTTCATTTCCTGTCCCATTACTCTTGAATTTTTCGATTGATTACACTAAAAGGAAGAATGGAGGTGATTTAGTGCCATTTAAAAAAAAGGTGATGCAGCTCTTTGAAAGAAAACGAGGTAAGATTATCAGGCATGTTGCTCACTTTCTTATTTTTATTTTCCATATCTGTCATAGTGACAAACCTAATTCATTCAACGAAGAAACTGGTTTCCCTGTAAAATTTTTCTTAGTGAAACGATGAGTTTGTCCGAATGATCTCATAAACAAATGTTAGTTCATGCAGTCAATGAAAGACAAGTTTAGTTTGTCACTGATTCTGTACACTTTAGTTTATTGTAATCCTAATCTTATTAGGAACTGTCGTACTTGAGAATATTACTGCTAGTTATAAATCTTAGTATACTCAAGAAAGTAAACATCAATTAGGATTTCCTATTATTTATGGTTTTCCTTTTCCTTTTTGGCTTTTCTATTTCTTATGTAGTTTAAAACTGCTAGTACTTTTGATGCCTATTAAAGAAGCACCAATTCTGTGTAGAATAATGCTACCAATAACAATACTTAGTTTCCTAATAATGTGTCTATCTGCAATAGCTACTCCAAAAATGGAAGAAACTACATTAAATTGTGGATCGACGTCTTCATAATTTTAGAACTTTCTTATGTTATAGATGCCACATCTATTAGTGCCATACTTTGCAAGGACATGTTAGCATACCTAACATTACTCTTCTATGTAATACGGAGCACCTCAATATGTATTTTTTTCTTGCTACAGTAAAAATCTCATTCTTCCTAATTTCAATTTTTCCTGCCTACCTCATTGTGAATCCTTTTTTGGTCACAAGCCTAATTTATCCTGTGTCACTAGTGAAGGAAACATTTTCTTGAATTAGATGAGTTTGTCTGAATGAAACTCATACAAATGCTAGTGAAGGAGAGGTTTCATTTATTCCTGGTTGCTGCCTTCATTTCTTCTTTCTGAATGAAATAATTCAGCCTTAACTGATTTCTAACCTGGATGGTTGCCTGTACCTTCTGGTTGTCTCTTACCATGATGGCAGACTTGCATCTAGTTTGGTTGTTGTTGATAGATGTAATTTACTTGATGCAAATTACAGCTGTAAAAGTTTTTTGTTTTCTTTCTGTGGTTTGGGGGATTATATCTTTAGGAAAAACCAGAGAGAACATGTTTAGAACTGTTAATTTTTTTTGACAGAGGTTACATATTTAGAACTGTTAGCCGAGCAGCTGAGCCCCTTGGGCCCACCGTTTAGGGTAGCTGCTGTTAAAAAATTGATGAAGAATTTTATACAATTGTTTGTGCGTAAAAAGTTAATTTGCTTATTCTACCGAGCTATCTATTTATCCTCTCTTATAGCTTTCATTGTATGATGTTGTTAGGTATGTTGATCTGAAGGCATGTATTAGTCGACTTCCAGAGAATGGATATGGAGCAAATGTTTCCATGTGGCCTTCACGCTTGCACACTCCACCTGATAGACTCCAGAGCATACAATACGAGTCATTCATAGCCAGAAAAGAGCTATTAAAGGCAGAAAATAAGTTTTGGTCTGAAACAATAGCTGGCTATGTCCGTGCTTGGCATTGGAAGAAGTTTAAACTAAGAAATGTAATGGACATGAAAGCTGGCTTTGGAGGGTATCCCATCTACTATTCATCTCATCTTACACTGTTCCATTACAAAAGGTTATTTTAATTTGTCATATGTATGCTTTGATTGTTGATTTCGTTAGATTTGCGGCTGCATTGATTGAGCAAGGATTTGATTGCTGGGTTTTGAACGTGGTTCCAGTAAGCGGGTCCAACACCTTGCCTGTTTTATATGACCGTGGACTCCTAGGAGTCATGCATGATTGGTACTGTTCTAAACTGTCAGAGTAGCTGATGCATATAGTTTATTGGATCCTCATTTTGGAAACCATTTCTTGATTGTTTTCATAAATATTAACATCTGAAAATAATGATGCATGCCTTTGACCGTTCCTCCTTTCCTATTGGATTTTCCCCCTTCACTGATAAGAAATGCATGCAATGTTGAATTGATTTTGTTTAAAAGTTTGTTCACAATTTATAATTCTTGAACTTAGTCGAACAAGCTTCTGTTTCTCATGATGTTTCATTTATCAGGTGTGAACCATTTGATACGTACCCAAGAACCTATGATTTACTGCATGCAGCTGGCCTCTTTTCTGTTGAAAGGAAAAGGTATGCCTTATTCTTTGCTCAATTCGTGACCTGCCCAAGATCTTATAATTGAGGTTAAGCAGGAGGTTTTTCCTTCTCCTTCTCTTTTTTACATGGTTTGTTTCTTTGACTCAGATGTAATATGTCTACAATCATGCTTGAGATGGATCGCATACTCAGACCTGGTGGTCGAGCATACATTCGTGACACTCTTGATGTCATGGATGAACTTCAACAGATAGCTAAAGTCATGGGTTGGGAAGCAACTGTGCGTGACACATCTGAGGGTCCTCATGCAAGTTACAGGATCTTGACATGTGACAAGCGCCTTTTGCGTCCTTGAATAAATGTAATCTAAAAGCTAGCAGTGATTTCTGGAGGTAGCTGTAAAGGATCAGATCAACCCGATGTCTCCTTAGCCACTTAGAGACACTGGAGAAAGATGGCTAAGAAAGGCTGGATTTCCAAGGAGGAAGGATTGTTTTGATTTTGCAGTGATTAGGACAGTGGGTGGCTGAGATTCATTGACTTCACCCCTTGTTGTTTGAGGACTTGCCCTGTTGTGACCCTGCTATCAGAACGTGGTTCATCCTGCCAAGAAGGGGAGCCCACTGTCTGCGTGTCTGGTGTAATTGTTGCAAAACACAATGTCTATAGTAGCAGAAGACCTTCTGAAATCAAAACCAGCTGTATTATCTATTATTTACTAACATTTGATGTAGAAATATACACAAACACTCAATCTCTAATCTCTAATTTCATCCACTTTTGGAATTGTAATTTTTTTGTCAGTGTCCTATGCTTTTCTTAAAATCCGATGATGAAATAGGAAGGCTACTAAGCAAGTTGATCAATAAATTTATAAATTTAGGGGGTATTTGGAAGTTTATTAGTAGTTGTATTTTAAAATATTTTTTACTTTAAAATGTATTAAATAATATTTTTTTAATTTTATTTTTAATATTAGCATATTAAAATAGTTTAAAATTTAAAAAATTAAATTTTAACCATCTCCGTTTATATGTATCATAACAACCAAACCAAAACAAAGTACTACTGAACGTATAATTAGAAAATCATCCCCCGAAAAAAAATAAAGGAAAAAAAAATAGAGAAAAAGACACCGTCCCCACTTTTAAAAAAAAGGGGCACTACAAAACAAAACATTATCCGTGGCCGCTTTCCCAGAGGTATCCTTCTCTTTTAAGAGAATTTGGGGCACATCAAGCCTCGATAAGATTAATTTTTGTTTTAATTTTATTTTGTTTCAAATTAATTTTTTTAACATTTTCAAATTATTTTGATATACTATATTAAAATATATTTTAAATAATAATAAAAATATTAATTTAATATATTTTTAAATAAAAAATAACACTGACTCCAAATGCCCCATTACAAATGATTTTTGTTTCTTACGAAGGGCCACGGAAAAAAAATAATATTAGCCCACTGGAAAAATGACATCATAAGCCCAATAAGATTATTTCTTGAATTAATGTACGATCAAAACTCTAAAGGCCCAACCACAGCTTTATAGAAACAGCAGCTATTAGGGTTTTACGTTTCCACTTCCCAACAGCTTCACAGTGTAAGCCACTTTTAGCGAGAGAGAGAACGCATAGACTCGGAGTTGGAAAATGGTGAAGGGACGCCAAGGAGAGCGAGTCAGGTTTGCGATACTTTCTCTAATGTTTTAATAAGAAAAGAATCAAAATTTTAATTTTCAGTTAATAATTTGTTATTTAAGCTAATAAACAATTGCATTTTTTTTAACACTCTATATTTTCTTCTTCTTTAGGCTTTATGTCAGAGGCACAATCTTGGGTTACAAGAGGTAATAACTATAGCTTAGCTTTTATATTCTGGGAATTTATTATGTGTGTTTTCTTGATTTGTATTTTATTCACTCTGTTTGGTTACGGAGAAATCTGAATAAGAAAAGAAAGTTAAGGGCATTCAGGTCATGGGATTGGTTTTTTAGAAGCTATTATGTTTGATTTTGCTGTCTTAAATGAAATATTGGCATCAGGTTTGATGTCAAGTAAGTGCTGGCATTTTCTAGTTTATAGAGAATGCTTTGATCTTCTTTTGAAAGATAAGCAAAATAAAACATGTTTTATCAGTTCAAGATTTGTGGTTTTAACTATAACTATATTTGCAGCAAGTTGAATTGACAAAGTGCAGTAAATAATAGGATGGATTCATTGGAATTCTTTCATTCAAGTTTCAGAAATTGAATATAGTTTGTCAGAAATGGAATTAGGATTTTGTTTTTGTTGTGTGGATAGACTGGAGATTAAAATATTGTTTTGGTGGTTAGGTCGAAGTCCAACCAATATCCCAACACATCACTGATCCAGATTGAGGGAGTCAACACCAAGGAAGAAGTTGCATGGTATGCTGGTAAGCGCATGGCATACATCTACAAGGCCAAGGTGAAGAAGCAAGGATCCCATTATCGCTGCATTTGGGGCAAGGTCACAAGGCCTCATGGAAACAGCGGTGTTGTCAGAGCTAAGTTCAAGTCCAACCTGCCTCCAAAGTCCATGGTATTGTTTTTTAAAATAGCTGTTGTGATTGGTATGTCATAGTTTCTGGGTATTTGGCTTTTTGTGTATTAAATTTGTGTTTCATTTGCAGGGAACTCGTGTTAGAGTTTTCATGTATCCGAGCAACATTTGAGGTACAGATAACTTTATATCATCATTACGACTCTCTTTGCACGTGTTAATCTAGATGAGTGGTTCTAGTTTAGCTTTGCATGAATTTGAGCGCTTTGTTTATCCATGTTTTTTATGACTAATGCTTTGTTTCTTCATTTGAATTTTCCTCTTATGGCCAGTGTCTAACTTAAAAGTTTGATGGTAACGTACCTAATAACACTTGGTCTGCTTTTGGTTGTTTCGTGGGGAATGATTTTGAAGATTGGATACGGTTATCAACTTGAAATATGATTTTCTCATAATGAATCTATTGGCTTTTGGAGATGGATTGTAATGCTCTAATGATTCTTCATTGCAAATGCGTTCCTTTGGGAAGTGAATGGGGTGGGTTAAATGGTATCCTAAACACACCAGTGCTTCATTATCCACCCAAACTGTCAAAATGTGCTTCTGTTCTATTGAATTGGTACTGTACACAATCTTAATTCATGGTTGTACAATGTTGCGTTGCAGGTGTATTGGAGTGTAAGCATTTTACTTGCATATACATAATATAAGATGATCAAGGGACTCTGGTTTTTTCCTGCCTTTCTGTTGGTCACCCGAGTCTTGTCAAACTTGTACTGTTTAATCATACCTTTCTAGTAGTATATTAATTTCATTCTTTTTATAAATGGACGTGGTTTCAGGATACTGTTGTCATGTGTGCGATACTGATAGAGCTCAGCTTATGTTATTCTTTTGGATTCGTTTTATTCCATTGCTAACAATGCTCAGATAACATAAGAAACGTGTGTATTTTGATCCCCCGTATAGCGAGTCCACTTTTTAGTTTTATGCCGTGATTTAATTAGTTGCTTTAGTTTCATTAACGTGATGTTGTGTTGTGGTCAATTACCATGGTTCTGATGTCCATTATTTTTTTTTCTTGCAGTTCCTCAGGCGTTTTGGCAGGTAGCAGCGTGGGCTCGTTTGACGTCTTGTATTACTTATTATAAGTTTAAATATCGCTTGAGTTAAGAATGATGGGTGGACTTTGTTGCTAATTCCGGTCTCTGTTTTCCACCATTTTGTTCTTGATCCGAGTGGTTTTATTATCACCTTTAGGCTTTACCTCGATTTACACATCAAGTTCCTTGATATGATGAACAAATATGAGGCGCGCATTTATTTCCTTGATAATTTCTTATGTTATAACACAATTTCGTAGGGCC
>Ga0325403_1002375_pt1 | contig 16578 bp, 5 predicted proteins | sample PopdelMetagenome_19_FD_205665 | JGI IMG/M metagenome (GOLD analysis project Ga0325403, IMG submission 205665) | Populus deltoides microbial communities from Bellville, Georgia, United States - Xylem-PdKOR-R4 | ecosystem: Host-associated > Plants > Phyllosphere > Stem > Wood/Secondary xylem...
AGGAACATCAGCGGCTAAGATTTCATGCCTATATACTAAGGGGTTGCCTGTATTCTCTGCAAGGTAGTTTAGATGAAAATTTTGTTTAGATGAAAATTTTCTAGTGCTTCCTATCTGAAAAAAAAAACGATTTTAATGACTTTTCTACCGAGGGCTGCCTGATGAATGCAGGATCAGCATAATGTGCATTTTTAATTCCCAGTACCTGATGTGTCCAGTTTCCTGGCTGTCTGGCTATTCTATACCTGTTGTGAACTAGACAGAAAAGCCAGAAAGTGTGAAAGCCAACACATTAATACTGGAATTAAAGATTATTTTCCTCTCATTTTAGTGATGCAGCCCAAACATTGATAAATTTTTCTGTCATGAGAAATTTGGTTTCTTCAAGATTGGGCAGGACTTATGTGAAGGACATGCAAATTACTGGGATGATGATAAACATTTGGTGACAGATACAGAAGACATCGTGAAACCTTAGGAGAATAGTTATTGGATGTGATAAGACTGATGTGTAGGTAAAAAATAATGTGTAAGATGGATAAAATAAAATGATTTGGAGTGTCTTTTCATTATCCTTTTTCTATATTGTTATGGTGTTGGCATGTGGGGAGGAATCTGCTCTGCTACTGTAATGGGTTTTCTTATGGTAGTTTTCTAGTTATGATGCCAAACACCATAAATTTCTTTTTATCCATTTGATGTTGAACATGATAATTTCTAAATTTTTTGTTTCATTTTGCAGGAGCCAAAGCAAAAGGGGAAGGAATTTGGCAGCAGTCGCAAGAGGATTGGGTTTGAGTCGGAAGAGGACTCTCCTCCAAGAAAGATTCAATCGGGTCGTCGAATGACAGTGGTGTATGATAGTGATGAGGAATGAAAACTAGGCTGAGATGAATGCTATATGAGATAATGTATCCTCAATCAAAACTCTTCCTCGTCTTGTTTTTTGTTTTTTAATGGTGTTAGACCTTGTTTATTAAGGGTTTTTTCTGATGAATATTCTAGCTTTCAATTTGTAATCACATGATGAATGCTTTTCAATTTTATTTTGCCACGCAGTATAATCTTTTCTTGTAACTATAAAGATCCTTAAATCGAATGATCAATATGCCTTCCATACGTTCCAATTAGCAGTAGTCTTGCGGATAAATTCCCCAAACTTTGTATTACATCTGTTAAATGTGTTCATATTAATCTTAAGCATGCCCAGTTTTTTTCCTTTGCATGAATGCTTAACTGCTCCTCTTTGTATATTGAAATCAAGAGCGTACAAGGTGTTCTTGTAATCCTCAAATAGGTAGCTGTAAGGTGGTGGTGCTCTTTTGTTTACATCGTTCACCTTATACCCAAATGATCATTTGCTTTCAGTTTCGTTTTCACTCTGGTCCGCATTATTTTCATGTCTTGTTACGTTTAAATCCTAGCTAGGATGCGTGGAACGTAAATGTACGTTATGGAATTTAGGATAGAAGAATATGCCCTGGTTATTTCGCCCTAATACATTATCTTATGCTCACTGTTATATCCAAATTTGGTGCATGACATTAGGCCAAGCCCATTGAGAACAACCACTGTAGCGTGGATCGTAAGCTAATGAAAGAAAAACAAAAGAAAAGAAAAGGCTCAAGTCACACGTTTAAGATAACTCACTCGTGCAAATTGAAGACATGGTTGTCGAGTTGCTTCATTGTTCTATCTGGTTTCCTTTCATATTCAAGTAGAATATTCAAGACAATGCACGTTATGAATCATGTTTGGCATGGTTCCAATCCATGCATATAATCCTAATGTATTAATGTAAGTCTAAGCTTTGTCCTTTTTTTTACTTTGTTCTTAATGAATTGAAGCTCGGAAAAAGGGAGCGATTAATGATGATAAATTAATTATTTTTTCCACATGGAAAGCAAACATGCATGTAGACTATTTATGCATGGAAAGAAGGAGGCCAAATGTTGTACCTAAAATTGGTCCATGACAATAGGCCAAGCACCTTGATAACCTCTAGATTGAGGATCATAATTTAATCAAAGAAAAACAGAAGGAAAAGCCTAGATCTCATGTTTAAGACAACTCACTCATGTGTAAACTGAAGAAATATGATGCAAGGAGAGTGTCTCAACTAAATACTGAACATGGATATAGGCAAAAGAACATATACTCCATAAGGAAAACTAACAACTACAATAGACAATCACCAACTTGATTGCAAATTAAAACTACATTCGGTGCAACCCTTTTCAAGTTTCAAGCATATTGAAAATACAAGTTGTAGATTAAGGAAAGGGTGAGAAGAATAATCCAATCATTTAGAATATCAATAGAAATTGATCTAAAATTAATAGAAAAATTGACATGTACGGACTCGAACTAAACCAAAAAAACCAAATATATATAATAAAAATTAGGTATAAATGCCGAGCCTAAACCTAAGCACCCCTAACTCTCTTTCCTATCATTCACTCCAACTATTACCCACATAATTGTTAATTGTTAATGTATATGCCCTATAGAATCGAGTGATTATATATGACATTAACTTTATTCATATAAAATATATATTTATATTTATAAATGTATCTTTTACCAATAATTTTCATTTAAGTTTGATTATTGAGTGTATAGTAAAGATAAAATTCTTAGAATAAAAATATTTTACAAAGAAAATTATAAAATGATTATAATTACAAGGATTTATATTGCATCAATGCTATATTAAAATTGAATATTAATTAGAGTTGTTGAAACTGGTATTTTTTTCCTTATAAAAAGAAACAATTGATATCATAAGATGAGGTGTGGGAGATACTTAAAATTAATATGTATTAGGTTTCCCAAAACTCTTAGACTGAAAAAATAATAATTTTAATTTTTTTTAGAGTTTCAAGGACCCTATTAGACAATCTAGAGTTGTTTAGAGTTTGAGTAAAGATTACCTGAAAATTAGATCTTCTTTCTCATGTTTGTTCAACTTCTTCAAGGTTGAGTTGTCACATACCACAGTCGTCCAAGTGTTTATTTTCTAATAATAATTCACATGAATCACTAGAGAGAAATATCCTAAAACTCTTATTAGAGAGAGGGATTACTATGCTTTTGACTGCTAGCTTTTTGTTTTTTGCATTTTCAAGTGTTTCTCTGTATCGTATATGCTGTAACATCTACACAACTCTCATAAAATATGAGACATAACATTTTATTTGTAAAGAAAATTTAATAAATTTATAAATGATAAAATATCAATTTGCTTACTAAATAATTTCACATATGTTAATTTAGGTTAATTTTAGATATTTATTCAATCAAGTTCCTATCTGATTTTTCTAGGTCTAGAATTGTAATCCCTTCTGTTAATTACATTTTAGTTCTTAAGTTATAAAATATATTTACAATCAAGTCACACTTGATTAACCATCATAATTTAACTTATGAAAAATGGTTCTTAATATATGTGACCCATTAGATTTCTAATTAATAAGTTAACCCAAATATAAATCATATTGTTAACACCCTGTAAATTCTCAATGTCATAATAATTCTACGAGCTTTAATCTTCAGTAGAACAATGTAATTATTTTTAGTCATGCAATGACAATCCAATCATATAATCACTTTTATGTATTATGCTTTTAATAATCTTATTTTGATAAACTTTCGACAAAGTCTTCTCTATTCAAGTCATTAAACATTTCTTCTTTTCTTCTAGATAACCCGCATAACAACTCATGGAAATTCAATTTCCATAACAAATCGGCCCATGCTTAGACCCTTTTACATGATCATAATAGCCCACTTTTGTTTCTCATAAGCATGTTGTTGAAACAACCTTCAAAATGCACCAACTTGTTGTCCAACAATAGCCCTTATACTCACTTTAATATGTTGTTGGAATAGCCCTCTAGACACATCAAGTTGTTGTCTAATTTTGTAAGCCTTAGACTCATTTCAATATGCTGCTGCCGAAATAATCCCAACTTTTACCTATAATAAAAAGCCAAATCAGCCATTATTTTTACCTGTAACAGGTTACTAATCCATATCACAAATAGGTTGTCAAAACAATCACTCATGAAAGCTTTAAAATCCATTCAATCTTTATGTTAAGTGCGTCTATCATCCTGTAAATAATCCATTTATTAGTTTCTTATAGAAAATCTTATAATCATGTGATCTTTTTTTTTAAATGTTTTATTTATTCATTGAGAAAAACAAAGCTATTTCATTCTCATAAAGTGTAGACAATTTCTTGCAAAGTTCCAATAAATGAAAGATTTGTAAGTGCATTTGATTCGTTTCAACAACCATTCAATTGTTGAGAAATTCCAAATGATGCATATTAGTTAGTTTAAAAAAAAACATACTTATTCTCACAAAATTTAAATAGTCACACAAAATCATATACTATTCTCATATAAAAAATCTTGCATTTTCAAATATATAATTTTATGAAAGCAAAGAAGTAACACATGAACTAGTATATATGCAAAATAGATATATAAAGATGAAAAGGCACTAGGTTGTTTAGCAATGTTGGCGCCTAGCGCTTAACCTTGCGCTAGGAAAGTGCAATGCAAGGCCAACAATGGATGCTCCAACATGGACAGTGTGCCCATGTAGACAATAAAAAAAAGAAAAAGATAGGGTGGAATTTTGATTTTGTACCTAAAACCTATACCTATATAAAATTTAGGAATTTAATAGTAGAACTATGATCCTACCATTGAGAATATAAAATATTGATTTTATAGTGAGATTAAAATCTCAAATTAAATTATTTTTTCTAATTAAATTAGGATTGAATTAAATCATTTAATTAAAAAAAATTCAAATATCCTAATTATTTTAGGATTTAACTAAAATGTTTAATTAAACATTTTAGAAAAATGATTTTTCTAAAATAAAACAAAGAGAGTTTTTTATGCTAAAAAATTATTTAATTGATCATAAAATAGTTTAGGATGTTAATAATAATTTTAATATAATTAATTTTCTTATTAAATATTTAAGAATATTTTATAATTTAAGGACCTACCACTGTGTGAAATAAAGTTTAAAAAGCTTGGGAAATTATCAAATTGATTTTTATTTAATGTTTTTAAATGATACAAATTTTATTTTAAAATTGTTAAATAATTAGAATTTAAGCATCTAATATATTTATTGTGCATAATAACATGTGTTTATACACAATGGATATTTATGGACATTAAGAGACCAATGTGATTGTGTTTTTCAATGTTTGAATTATTGTAATACTAAATAGAGTTTGTGTGCCTTACCTTTTCTGTATATTTTTGTTCAATGATGTAAGATTTTTTTCTTATCTAATTCTCCTCAAATATAACTTGAGTTTCTTAATCAATAATGTAAATGATATGTAATTGGAAAATATAGAAATTTAGATAGGAAAATTATTTTGTAATCCAAGACAAAGAAAGAATGGCAAAACAAGGATACAACCATGGTTCTCACAAGAACTTATAAAATTGACACCAACTACCTAGGTTTTGAACACCTAATCTCATTCGATGACTCAAAAGAATTATTTAAGATATATCTATAATCATCTCATTAGAATGACATGTTAGGAGTGCATGTCTATATATAATTGTTTTTTTTAATAATATATCAAACATGTCATGGAACGAGACATAATTAATAAAACAAATATCTTGTTAATATATTAAGTACATGTTGAGACCAAAACTTGCCTTCTAATTTCTTATGTATGAAATCAGTGTTCCATTCATGAATTACTTATTGATCTACTCAAGGTCATTTTAAATAGAATATGTTTAATGCTATAGAAATTGGATCCTACTTAACCAAACTTATATGATTTGGATGCTTCTTTTATGATTATATAAGATTAGATGTAGTAATTAAGTGAAACATATATGATATGTTTAGATAAAGTGTAGTCACCTATCTAATCTAGGAATCACATTGAGATGCGATTGATAAGCTATGTTATCCATCTAATTTTTTTTATTTTATTTGTTAAGCTAATGAAGATAAATTAAATGGGATCCTAGCCCACTAGGAGATCTATGCAAGATTTTCCAAACTAATTAGGAGGGCTACTAATTTGTATGAAAATATTGGGAGACTAAATTATTATTAAAGATCTTATTTAAATATGATTTTAAATACATATGCATGAAACTAATAGCTATTGTCTTTACATGAATATATTGATAGATCAAAATGAGTAGCAACATATCCTTACATAATATACTTGATGCTAACAAATTGACTATACCAAACTTCTTGAATTGATACCGTAATGTAAGAATTATTCTTAAGTAATAAATAATGTTATTTATGTTTTTAAAAATCTAATTCTTCATACCTCTTATAAGGATGCTGATGAAAAAGTTTGAAATGAATATCAATATCATATTAATGACGATGAGTAGAATACATATGTGATGTTGCCCAACATGTCACCTGAACTTTAAAGGTAGTAAGAGAATATGGATGCTCATACAGTAGTTATGCATATTAAAGAGTTGTATAATGTGGTTTGTAGGACAAAAAAGATACGGACCTATAAGGAATTGTTCTGCTGCAAAATGATAAAGGATTTCTCTGTGAACACCCATGTTTTGAAAGTAATTGGTTTTATTGAGAAATTAGGTTAATTAGACTTTGTCATGAACCATGACTTAAGTGTTAACTTGGTCTTGAAATTCTTACCCAAAACTTTTGAGATTTATGATGAACTATCTTATAGAAAAGTTGGATAGTATGGTACCAAAATTGCTTAATATGTTTAAAATTGCTCAAAAGGCCTTTTAGTAGGAAAAAGGCTATATGTTTCTTTGTTAAGTATTTCAATAAGTCTAAGAAGAAGAAGAATAAGAGTTTTGTCTCTAAAGAATAAAAATCTACTGAGGGCATTAAAAAAGATCAGTTGGTTACATATGACACTAACTTTATTCATGTATAAACATATTCATACTTGATATTTTTTATCATTAATATTCATTTATGTATGATTAATGAGTTTAAAGTAAATATAAAGTTCTTAGGACAAAAGTGTTTTGCAAGGAAAATTATAAAACTGTTATAATTATAAGGATTCTTATTGTATCAAAACATTGTTTATAAATATTTCTAGTCAATATTCTATAAAACAATATATTAATTAGAGCCATTAATATTAATACATATTATGTTATTTTCTTTATAAAATGAATGAGTTATTTTTATAAGCGAAGGTATGAGTGATATTTAAAACTAATATATAGTTGCTTGTCAAATAAAATGTAAATGAATTTGACATGGTGTATAGCATGGATAGAAGTTAGGGTTCTCAAGCACTAAAGTTATATACCTAAGTTGTAGAGAAATTTAAAGAAAACTCTCTAGTGTTTTGTTAAAAATCAAAATAATTTGAGTATGAATCTCAAAATAAACTAGTTCCTTATTTATATTAGTTTTATAATTAACATCCTTTATAAGAAAGTATTCTTAATTTCTAATTAAAATTAAAATTCTTTATAGAAAATGGTTTTAATTAAAACCTACCTAAATAATAGAATCTATCTAGTATTAGGATTCCTAACTAGTAAAATACTAATTAAATTAAAATTTCTAATTTAAATATGAAAAAGAATCTAAATACAACAAGGTAAAGAAAGATTATCTCACACAACAACTTCCAAGCCTTATTTTAAGGTATTCTTAATCTCCAACATCATAAAATTTTAATCCAATAGGAGAAAGGGCCTTCATAATCTTTTATCAAAATATCAACTCGATTAAATGGTTAGATTAAAAGTTATGCTTAATTTACAAAACTATATCTTGGACTCTTTTTAAACCCATCAAAACATAAAAATCTTAATCATTAATCAAATAGTGTAATAAAGATTATTATGCCAAGAATAATGAAGAAATTTCCCTACATTAGAATTGACCCGCATAGAGATTTTATATAGAGAGATCGATTGTGTCTATAGAAATGCTTATGTGGTAGTGGTGTAGAGATATTTAAAGTTGAGATGACTAAGTTATCTTATATAGAAAATATTATGTTTTGATCTAGACTATATGTTGCCTTAATAAAGGGTAACAAATGGGCAAATATTATATATAACATGAATTATATAAAGATATTTGAGTGATTAAGAGATGATTTATTATCCTAAATGAATTAGAAAAAATGTTTTATATGTTCACAGATAGTATTGATTGTGAAACTTTTCCGCAAGGTAAAATAAGATTTGAAAAGGTTTAAAAATCTTATTTAAAGAATCAATGACTATGATGTTGAAAACATACATGATTTTACAAAGTAGACATATTTCATGCTCCAGTGTCTAAATCAAAATATTATTAATGAAGAGATAATAATTATACCGAAAAACTAGTCGTTAAAAGGTTAAGCCATATTGGTTATAAATTTTCTAATGTTTGAGGGATCATGATACTTTGTTAGTCACTACACTTGATTTTCAACTATAAATCAATTAATTTTTGAATTTATAATAAGTTAAATTATTTAATCTTATTTTGATTAGGATTGTGATTTATATTTGATCTAGTATATTAGGGAGCCTAATGAGTCATATACATTAAGAACCAATAGTAATAAATTAAACTGTTGTGATTAATTAAATATGACTTGTTTATAAACAAGTTTTATAAATTAAAGACTATAATATAATTTATAAAGGAGATTATAATTTTAGAACTAGAAAAATCAAGTTGGGACTTGATTGCATATATTTTTAAAACTATCCTCAAATAATATATATGATATTTTTTAGGGAGTGAAGTGATAATTTATCATTTATAAGGTTAACAAATTTTCTCTGTAAACAGGTGATGTCTCATATTTTTTGTCAATGTTCAACGTTGTGGTAACTAGGAAAAAGAACAAGTATTTGGTGTTCTTTGGGAAAATGTCTTGTTTTTTTTAAAAAAAAAAATTATCAACTAGTATTATAGTCACTAGAAACCATAACTAATATGTACAGATCTAATATAAGGAATTAGTTATGCTAAGGGAAGATATTATCACCATTAAAACATCCTATCTAAGGTAACTTAAATTGCTAGTCTTATCTTAAATTGTTAATGGTCTGGTTATGTTTAAAGTAATGATGATCTATTTATTAAATGAATACGGATTTACTACAAAAAGTTCAACCCTAGTAAAAACTTTAACACTTAACCATTCTAAAGATCTTGGCCAAGTATTCTAAATTGGTCAAACTAAATCAAGAAGCCCTAAAAGGTTTCACTTATACCATGGTACCTCAAACATTCATAAATCTAGTGAAGTATGTCCATGAATGCACCAAGAGACTTATATGGAGTCTTTGTAAGCTAGCCCAAGTCATATGGCATGTCAATGAAAGATGCCTTAAAAGGGTTTCCTTGCACCTAGGGAAGGTTCATGGTAGGTTTCGTGAAAGGTTTCACCAATCCTATGGTACCTTAGATATTCTCAACTCTGGTGTTATGGGATATGGCATTGAAAATATCCCTAATTGGTAAGTATTTCAAGAAATTCAATTTTACCTTTAATAAAAAAATTCATCATTACTTTTTTTAGGAAATTGTAGTGAAGGACTAATCATTCTAATATTTAAATATTGGGTCACTATGAGTCCATACACTTAAATATTAAAAGTGAATAATAAAGCTTTCTTTTAATTGGATTTTAAAACAAGCATTGGACCTGTAATAATTTTCAATGAATAATATTTTAAAAATATGCACATATATCATCAATCATATTTTCAAAATCATGATTTAAACTTGCAAGTTTTTCAAGAATTTATAGATCTAACAATTTTAATATACACATTTTTAGATGTAATAAATTCAAAATCAAAGTAATGGTGTTCATCTATTTTTCATTTCTCTCACACATGTTTAATAAAGATATCAAACTCAAAATCAAGTTATTTATTCATCATTCATCAACTTAATATCATCCAAACAACACTAACAGTTTCAATAACACATCTCATCATTATGTCCGCTTTTAAGAGAATGGTTATTTGATTTTTATGTAGGTGAGTTTTGTAATTGGTGAAAATATGTGATAAGATGACTTGCTTTTAAAGTAAGAGGCTCGAGTGAAAGCTTGGGATTCTATTGAGAAAAATTTATCTCCTTTTATGAGCACTCATTTTATCAGCATAAATAATAATGAGTAACTTTTTCGCGATGTTACGACTCTTATGAAAAAGTTCTTCGTATTTTGAGAGCGCCACTTATTAGTTTAGGTTACTTGTTTATCTGATTAGAAATGATTTTTAAAGGCATGTTACATAGGATATAGCTCTTAACTATAAAAGAAAGGAATCATAAGCTCAAAGAGTGTTTTAGGGTTCCAAAAACTTAGAATCATTGTCATCTGCTTGACTCTTTGTATCTTTTTAGTTTTTTTTCTTTAGCCATATTTCTTTTTTTTATTGCTTTAATGAGGTATCCTCATTTATTATGATTTTTATTTTTTCATTTTTATTTTTTGATTTAAGCATGCCTTAAATGTTTGAGTTTCTTGGGCTTTATTGGCTTTTGGCTTTCTCATGGCTTTTCATCAACTTTTAATCTTTGAATTTTCACTTTCCCTTAGTATAAAGTGTGATTTCAATCAAGGTTTTTATGAAGAAAATCTCTCTCAAACTCAAAAGGGATTGTAAGAGATATATTTATTTTTTAATGTGAAAGGAATAACAAAAATGGTCTTTTATCTTTTCAAGCACAAGCGGTTAAAATCGATAAACTTTGACCTCATCTAGTATAATGGTTTGGACTTGTAAAAAACTATGTTTTGTGAGTCTATGACTATTGAATCCCCTTTAAGTCATTATGCATACAACTAAAACATGACTCAAAAGGCATGGCATGAGGGTAACTACACATTTTTCATTTTATGTCTTTTGGTTTAATATTGTTTAGTCACCTCAGGATGAGAATTGCTTGAATGATTCATTTGTCATCCTACAAAAAAAGGTGTCAAAATGTTTTGAACAAACATCGAATTATTTCCAAAACGAAAAAAAGCATATCTAATTTTTCAAGATTATTTTAGCAAATGGTTTTTCCCAAAACTGGTTTAGTAATAATGTTTTGAACAGAGCCATCATATTAGTTACGAGGTTCAATTTTATGAGTCTCAAAAGGATAGGGATTGCCCTTTAGTTTCTTACATGGCACACCTTGAGGTTCAATTATTTTTACCATTATATGTATCCAAGCATGGATAATAATAAAATGTCAAATATTGCTTTTTTAAAAAAATTGATTTCAAAACAACAAAAAAACAAAGAAAAGACATTAAATCAAAAGAATGTGATGTGATGCCAATTCATATGAAAAACATACTTAAAAACAAAATACAGAATAACAAAGTTTCATAACAAAAGGATTGACAATGCATCATCCCTTCTTAGGTTAGCTTCCTTGTAATATTTGCGTGTTGTTAGCGTTTAACAGCCACTCGTTATGCTGAATATGATATAGTGACAATGTGTTGGATATCATTATCCTTCACAAACTCAATTTTCCCCTTACTCACTAGCTTCTGAACTTGATACTTGAAATTTCTGTAATTTTCAATTAAATGGCCTAAGATTCTTTCATAATATGAACATTTCTCATTTGGATTATACCATTTATGGTATGAGATCTAATGAAGTTGAGGCAATATGTTTAGTGTTCAAAAGATGTTAGTAAACATTTGTGAGTGGTATGCCGATCTTTGGCAATGGCACTTGGTTAGCTGGTGATGCAATGAGATCTGATTGGACAAGATTTCCAATCTAAAAGCTACTTTATGGCTCATCTTTCATCATGAATCTAGAGCTTATAATTGGACCTTTTATTTTCCATACTTTGATAGCCCATTCAATCCTCTTGATTACAATCACTAAGTCAGTAAAGCATTGGGTTGCACTTACAATAAGACACTTGAAGTAGAGTGTCTTAAAAGTGATGGTGAACAAGGTGACCATCTCCTTCTCTAGCAGTAGAGGATTCACCTGAGCAGCTACTTCATGCCACCTTTAGGCATACACATGGAGAGACTCGTTATTACCCATTTCTATAATTTACAGGCTCACTTTATCAGGTGCAATATCCATGTTGAATTTATACCGCATGACAAAGACACCCATTAGGTCTTTCCACTCTTAATCTTGGTGTTATCCAACCACATGTACTAACTTAAGGCAGTAGGACTTAGAATGTCTTGAAAAAAAAGGATCAATAGTTTCTCATTATAGATCATCTTAGTCATTTTATTATAGTACGTCTTGAGATGAGTCATTAGGAATTGTGTACTAGTATACTTAATAGACTCTGTTACTCTAGATTTCTTTGGAAAAACCATATTGGGGGTCAAGCACATTCCAATAGCTTTTACAAGTTAGTAGAGATCTTCCCCTTCCATTGCCCTCATTCTTTCTTCGAAAGCAATCAATTTATTAGCAGTCAAGTCTATAGTTTGTGGCACTTGTGTTGAGGGAGCGGGTTGAGTGAAAGTGATGTGGGCAACAAACTGAGATTCAGGCAAAAAGCCATATGCCCCTAGATTTTGTTCGAATAGATTGGTGAGTTTGTATTTGACAAGGATTCTTTCCTATAAGGATGTAGGAGTTTATTTTAAAAATTTTCTAATTTTACAAGGATCTTTAATCAACTGCAATATAATTTCTAAATGTAGTAAGGATTCATTAATGTTCCAAAATCTTTTTATACAAAAATACCTTATCCATCCTAGCTACACAAGGAAAGAATGGCTGGTGGTATTTAATGACAAATTTGTTAGCTTCCTTTAAAGAGTTTTTTTAATTCTATAAGGAAGGTTAAAAGAAGGCAACAAAGATTTTCATGCTTTGAGATGATTCTTTAAAGCTATAATTAATTATCTTAGACAAACAAGGAAGCTAAAGGAAGGGCAACTTCAACAATCAATTTTCTAGCTTATTTTGGATATCTAAAGGTGGCAACAAAGATCCTAATATTTCTAGATGAAAATTTCATTCATGACATTATTTAAACTATAGAATTTATCTATTTTAGGATATGTTGTTTAATTAGGTGCAACATCTTTAGTTTATGTGTCAAATTTGTTATTTTTGTTATTTTCTTCATGCTTGAGCTTAGTTAACATACTTTGGGTTTATTGTAAATGGATAAATATTAACCCACAAGTTTTGAGTCCATTAGGGTTATTAGTTGAACTATTATATAATGTTTTGTAAGTTGAATTTTTCAGTAGCCATGGATTTATGAAATAAACTAGTATTTTGCATGATGCAACATGTTTTCTTTGATGGAACAAAGAACAAATTTGACTTATCAAAGACTAATTGTTTTCGTGGCATCATCTTATACTTTTCATTCATGAATTGCTATTTGTTGGGTGGGGGTTTCAGATTTCAATAGTGTTGATGCTTTGGAACGAGTTTTCATTGCGTCACACTCCTATCAAACTTGATTCTTTAGCTTTTCATGATTTGTCTTTTTTACATATGGGTTGCGTGACCACGTGATCACGAGGTTCACGTCATATCCTAAAGTTTAAGGTTTATGCTCTCATAAAAAAAAAAAGTGATGCATAAAGACATTCATCCATATCCAATATACATGCATGAGCAATTATGAATAACATACATGCTAAAACAATAAATAAACCATCCATATAATGAAACACAACAATCATATAGCAATTATGAGACAAACGTCATAGTGACTGAGAAAAAGAAGTATATGTTTTTTGGAGAAAAGGTCTTGTTTTTTTAAAAAGTCATCACCTGGTATTATGATAACTAGAAACCCTAACTGATTTGCAGATATCTAAGGTAAAGAATTTATACTAAGAAAATATATTATCACCCCTAAAATATCATACATAACATAAGCTGTATTACTAGTCTTATTTTAAATTGTTGATGGTCTGGTTATGTTTAAACTAATTATGGTCTATTTATTGAATGAATACATGTTTACTATAATGAGTTTAACCCTAATCAAAAGTTTAACACTTAACCATTCTAGAGGTCTTGACTAAGTATTATAAGTTGGTCGAACCAGATCAAGATGCCCTGAAAGGGTTCATCTGTACCTAGAAAAGGTTCATGAAAAATGCCTTGAAAAAGACTCACTTGTACTATGGTACCTCAAACATTCCTAAGTCTGGTTAAGTATTCTAAGTTGATCAAACAAGATCATAACTTTCAAGTTATGTCCATATATATATCAAGAGGCCTATGTTGGGTCCTTGTAAACCAACCCAAGTTCTATGGAAGATCTATAAAAAATGCCCTGAAAGGGTTTGCTTATACCTAAGGAAAGTCCATGGAATTGCCTTGAAAGGATTCCTTTATTCTATAGTATCTTAGATATACCCATAAAAGGTTCATGAAAGATGCCTTGAAAAAAGCTCACCTATCACATGGTACCTTAGATATTCTAATTCTAGTGTTATGAAATATAGAATTGAAAATACCCCTAATTGGTGAGTATTCTAAGAAATTTAATTATACTTTTAATTGATAATTTCATAATTACTTTGATTTGAGAAAATTATGGTGAATGACTATTCTTTTTAATATCTAAGTATTGACTTGTTATGAGTTTATATATCTAACTATTAAAAGTAAATAATAAATTTTTTTTTTAAATAGTTATTAGACCCGTAACAATTAACAATCAACAATATTTAAAAATATACACACGTATTATCAATTATATTTTCAAAATCATAATTTAAACTTACAAATTTATCAAGATATATATAAATCTAACCATTTCAATTTACAAACTTACAAATTTTATTTTTTTAGAGTGAGAGGCTACTTTTTTTTTTTATTTATCAATCTCATGATCCTCTTATGCATTCTCATTCAATGAGGAAGGTTTAGAGGGAAAGAGAATATAATTAAAGGGGACAAGTACAAAAAAAAAAAATATATACCCTCACATCAAGTAAGGATAATCAAGATCACTTCCACCACGTCAAGGCAGTCCTCTACCTGAGTTATATCCTTTCCATTACCCCTGAGAAATAAAACTAACTAATCCTAAGTCAAACGGTCAAGAAACTAAGAATCTCATGAAGAGATTCTAACTCAAGATGAACATCGGTGGCATGCTGTCAAAAGGGAAGTGGCGTTTCCAGTGGAGGACATGTTAAGGAGTAAAAAAGAGGAAACCATAGACATCGCTCCTCTCTCAATTCAATATATATATATATTTTACATTGCTAAAAAATGCTTTTATATAAAAGAACAAAAAATTATATTGTATATGTTTTTTCTTTCATTTTAAATACAATAAAAAAACCTTATATTGGGAACACGTGGAAAACCTTTATATTTAGTTTTCCAGTTTTCTGAAAGAAAAATATTACTTGGACAATAAATTTCAATTTTACTTTTTCTGACTCTAGTTTTCTAACCTTACTAAAAGATCAGAGTTTTTTTAAAAAATTTAAAGTGTTACTTTATGAACAACTCCAAAGCTTCTCAAACAAATCCAAATACTAGGCAGGTAGCCCATGATGGCGAACTTGCAAATCCAGGAAAAAGAAAGAAATTCAACAACGTTATTCACACCAAATTTGCCGAACATACACTTGACGCCTTATCCAATCCATTCGTCAAATTTGATTACCAGCGATTATCATAATTTCCCAGTAAAAGACGACCATTCTGCCGTCACCATTTACTCTTTTGATCTCTTATTGAAGGAATCGCTCTCAACTTTGGGAGGCAGGTCGAGCAGGGCCCAAGTAATTTGTAACCAATCCCATGATTGCAAACCTAGTTTTCGAACATTAAATTTGAAACCAGTTAGTAAAATCACAAAGGAAAAGAAATAAATTCAGAATCTAATTCACTGACTTGTACTGCTGGATCCATGCTAACAAGGGACATAAAAATAAAACATCGGACCGTTACATGTAGCTTAATTCTATTTTCCTGACAGCATAAACTTGTATATCGTCAACATCACCTTGTCTTCTCAGCTAGGCTGATATTTTATCAAGCACATATGCAGAATGACCTTGCTTTTAGAATAAGCATAAAATGAGGTCTGGGTACCAGCAATAACTACAAGAGATAAACACAGCTGCAGATGGTCCTCCTAAAAGGTTATAGGAAAAAAAACTCCATTGATCATGCTTTCGCATTAGTTGTTGATAGGACAGAGAGAACCCAATAATAGCAACTTTTAATGACTCACCACTCACATAAACAGCTGTACCATTGCAGATGGTGATATCCAATTTTAAAACAATCTTATATGAGAATCCTCATTTTCTTCACTTGCTCAGAAATCCCAGGGATGGAATCAGCAAGTGAAATATGTTATCAAGGTCACAAATCAAGTGTGTGTCCAACCTTACTTGACCCCCCTTCAACTACATTATGTTCTTTCAAAGGGTTTGATTGTTGAAAAGTTCAATTCAGATAAGAAACAACCAATGTTAAAAGGCATTCCAAATTCCTTTCCACTAAACTCAAATTATAATCAATGACAACTACTTCATCCTAATGAAACTTTGAGCGCCTTTCTGAGGATAGACATGAAATGGTTGTTATTTTA
>Ga0325403_1002376_pt1 | contig 16578 bp, 10 predicted proteins | sample PopdelMetagenome_19_FD_205665 | JGI IMG/M metagenome (GOLD analysis project Ga0325403, IMG submission 205665) | Populus deltoides microbial communities from Bellville, Georgia, United States - Xylem-PdKOR-R4 | ecosystem: Host-associated > Plants > Phyllosphere > Stem > Wood/Secondary xylem...
TCAACCATTTCTGATATTCAAGAAATATATATATATATATATATATATATATATATATATTTGTTTTTGACAATGCTCTTCTTAAAATAATAACATGTAACTATGTTTATTTTAGGTGTGTAATACATATAAAATTTTGTAGTTATATTTCAAAATAGAAAAATTATACTCTGGTCACAAAAATAGCAACAAAAGAATATCAGGAATGACAAATTAAATACTAAATATGATAGGGAAGTGATGAAGAGGGAGAGATCTCTGGTCCCTAATCATGTGAGTTTTTTAAAAAAAAAAACTTCTTTTGCTTGTCACATGCTTTATATATAGAACTTATAGTCTTTCTAAATCAAATCATGTGCATGATTGACTATATTAATTTTTTTTAAAAAAATAGACTAAAAAATTGGAAACTTAATTATTTTATAAAGATAAAATTGACTAAATTAAAAATATAAAAATATATTAGAAACATATATCATGATATAAGGATAATAAGTCCTAATCAGATTCTTGAATCAAAAGTTATAGTTTGATGAAGCTATAGTGCCCATTCGCTTTTTCAAGCTTATTTTTTGACTTACAAACGCCAATAACTTTCTTTTCTAGTGAGGAACTTAATAGATACCAAGATGTACTTAAAATAAATCCAAAACATGTGCACAACTGGCTCACTGAGATTTTTTTTATTTTTAACTTTTAATAATTGATTTATTAAAAAATAATCTTTATAATTTGTTTTAATTTATTTTTATATGGTTATTACAGTCTTGTGATTTTGGTCTTGAATTTGGCAAATTAATCTAGATTGACTTAATCATTTTGTTTTTTACTTTCAATAAATTTATCTTGATCTCATGATCCGGGTCATAAGTTTAGCAGGTCAAATTTTCTTGTTAATTGTTTTTCAATTTCATTATTTAACATTGAGTTGATTGGAAATTAAATTTCATAATTAGTTTTGATTTTTTTTTTATATGAGTTGTAATGGTCTCATGATCCGGATAATGGATTTGATAAATTAACCCAAGTTGATCCGAATCGATTCAATATGTTGTTCTTTCAATATCATTATTTTTTTTTAAATATAGTCTTGATTTTTTCTGAAACAAATTATGTTTTTACTTGTTGTTTGTATTATTTTTGAACCCATCAAATTAATCAAATCACGACAAATTAACTCTATGATTCAGTTCTAAATATTTTTAAATGTTCAAAAAAAATTTGATCATGCAATTGTAGTATAAATCAATGGTATAGTTATGAGTAGTAAACAAAAGTTGACCATCAGTCAGCACAATCAAACAAAAATAGAAAAGGAAATCAATACCAAAAAGCTCTTCTTTTTTTTAACCTAGTTTCTCTTTGACCTGAGTCAACATTTCTAAACTATAACCCAAGTCATGCCTTGATTATTTTGATAACTTTATTTTTTGAAATTTATTTTATTATTTAATTAAATGTTCTAATTAATGTAATTTTTTGTTACCATACAATGGTTTTTTCATCGGCCATAATTTATTAAATCAAAATCAAAATAAATCATAATTAGAAAAAATATTCTAAAAATCTAGAACAATTTAAACTAAAAAGGAAAGAATGTGTATTTTTAATCAAAAACTTAATTTCCTTGTTTATGTTTTTTTGGTAAAATCATGTTAAATATCTATTAAAAAATAATAGAAACAGAAATTTTATTTTCATCAATATTCATGAGTTTTTTTTATACATATTAGGTATATAATAATTGAAAAAGAGATTATCGAAAATTTTCATAAAAACCTATGACATTATATAAGAACTATGCCAAATTTGAAAATAATAATTTAAATATTGTTTTAACCATTTTATTTATAATACATTCCAATCAAATTAAAAAACAACAAAAAAAAAGATCATAGAAAAAGGCTAAGCTTCTAGGCCTAAAAGATTAGGCTTGTGTTTTAGGCCCAACAAAGAAAAGGCCTAGCACACACGCTGGCCTTCTTTTTTTATTATTATTATTATGTTTAAGGATAGATAACGTGTTATCCATCCTTTTATTTAAAAATAAAAAAATAAAACACACGATATGTCGTCTACTAAATCGGTTTTCAATCACTGAAGAAATAGCTAGAAAGTCAAGCCAAGGGTTTTTCAAACCCAAAGATCTATTTTCAATTTATTTTCATCTAAAATATCTAATAAACACCCTAAGAATCTTTATAAACCAATTACTTACCTCAAAAACCCTAATTTGGTTTCAAAATACAAAATTAAATTGAATAAATAAATCTTTCTTAACTTTGATCTACTTTTTCTGGTGATATAAAAGTTTAAAACACCTTAATGACTTACTTCTCCTAAAAAGAAATTTAACAACACCAAAATCAACATTTTTCATCAATGAAATATGGATAACCGACTACTTTCTCCCTTTTTCTCTATTTTCCATCAACTATTTCTCTCTCCTCTCAAACTCCAGATACTGAAATATAAGATAAATAAAGCTTAGGATTGAAAAGTAAAATCCTTAAACTAAAATCTTAAAACTCAACAAGCATGCTTCGACAAATTTTAAACTAGATTGTTAAGAACACTTGTTAAAGTGCTTATAATTTGATTTAGATGAAGATATTTTGTTTTTAATGACTAATTCTTTATCTTCAATGCTTTATTACTCGTCTTTTATTGCAAACTAAATCATTACAATTAGTCCTTCAAAATTTCAATAACACCACATTGATTAGTTACACTACTAAATAAGATCCACAAATTTTAGAACATATGACTCCAAATCCCTCTATAATATAATAGAACATAAACTTTATAGTGGAATGGGAAAAAAAAAAGGAAAAATCATAGCATAAACTTAAATAAAAGTATTTAAAAAAAATTAGGTGAAGAAAAGTCCAAAATATATGTCAAAAACCTTTCCTTCTGCCATTATTTATAGTGAATTTTAGAACCAAAACTAATGTAGAATATAATTTTGGTAATCATTAGAATTAATTTTATCTATCTTTTTTCTTAAGAGTTTTTATTGATTTCTTTTATTTACAACTTTCTTTATTTTCCTACACTTTAGATTTTTATAATCCCTCTCTCTCTCTAAACTCATGTATTTCTTTATTCGATGGTGTTTCTTAGAATAGATAACTCTTTCTAAGTGTTCAAAATTTAAAGTCCTCACTTCTCGTTTAATAAAAGTAGTTATTATCTCGTTACAAGTTTAATCTTAGATAGATTTAATTGGTAACATATATGTGCCACATATTCAAGATGAGGTTTTGATAATAACATGTCACATTAAAAAACAACTAAAAGGCCTTAGTGTTTTCCTATGGCATATAATTAGAAACATTGTGGATTTAGATAATGTATTGACTATTTTGATATTTATTGCACTTAATAATTGCCTTGGCAACATGGGTAAAGTCGTCTTTTTCAGAGGATTCAAATGTCATTTATCAATTGATTGAGAAAAATTTAGTCGTTCATTGTTTTTTATGTACAATAAAATTAATTTCTTGCCCTTAAAAGCTAAAAATATTGGCCTTTCATCCAGGGATATTTTTGTCTTTTCCTATTTATTTGCACAATAAAATGATGTTGAAACTTAAAAGCTAAAAAATATTGACCTTGGAAAGAGAGGTTTTGTTGTCTTTACATATTTTTTATACAGTAAAATGACATATTTAACCTTTGACTTAAAAAAATCTAAGGCTAGGTAGGGAAGCTGTTTTGGTCTTTGCAACATGGTTTTTTTTATATAATATTCATACGCCTTTTAAGGCCTATTTAGTAATTTGCATTGTTAAAATATTAATAAATCAATTAAAAAAGCTAACACGTGCTGCGCAGCGTCTGTGCATCATCATCCTTTGCTCCGTTTCGGAGGCATGTGGGGAGTATTCTGGTGGTCAAAAACAACCAATTGTCATCTCATTTAACATGTAAGGTGGTTGCGCAAATGCTAGAGTGGCGTGTTAGGTCAAGTTGACAGCGATTCGACGACGATGAACTTTTTTCTTCCTCCCCCTTTTCTCTCTCTCTCTCTCTCTCTCTCTCTCTCTCTCTCCTGGGACTTGGTATTTGTGTCGAGCCTTTAAAAATTCAATTGTGTCCTTCAATTTGTATTTATTTTGAATTTAGTCCTTATTCTTTTGATTTTTATTTGTTTTGATTTTAATGCTTCTTGAAGTTTTTTTTTCAATTTCATCCCTTAACATTTAATTTCATTTAATTTTTATATCCAATCTGGTTCTCATTCTTTTGATTGCTATTTTTTTATCTTTTGCATTTTTTTAATTTTTTTCCTTTAGGATTTCTTTTTTCATTTTATTTTGTTTCCAATTTTGGTCCTCATTTTTTTATTGTTATTTTTTTAATCTTTTTCTTCACTTATTTTATTTTTCAATTTAATCCTTAATTAGTTTATTTCAATTACTTTTTGTGCAAGGTTTAGTCCTTATTGTTTTAATTTTTGTATCATTGAGAATTTTGCTTTATAATTTCTTCATGTCTACCTATTACAGGTAATTTCAGTCTCATAACCGGATTCACTAGTTTCCACTAATTCGGTCTTTTTTAAAATCTTTTTTAATTTTTTTTATTTTCATCATTTGACATTGACTTATTAGGCCTTAAATTTCATAATTTGTTTTGCTTTTCTTTTAGTGAGGTTATCCATGTTTCATATCTTAGTCGCAAGTTAGTCGAGTTAAACTTGGCTGACTCGATTTTTTTTAAATTGATTTTTTTAAAATTTTTATCATTTGCTATTAAATTATTGACCCTTGAGCGTTGTGATTTTTTTTCACTTTCCTTTATGCGGGGTGGTCAAGTTAACACGTGTTGGCTTGTGTTTTTTTTTCTTTCATTTTCTTATTTTACTTCAGTCTTTTTTTTCTAAGTTTTTTTAATAAAAAAAATTAATTTTTAGATCCATATATCATATCGCATTTGATAAGTTTGTAAAGCTAACCAAACTTGATTTGGGTTTTTTTCTTTGACGTATTTTTTTTTACTTTTATCCTTTTATATTTGGTTATCAAACCTTGAGTGTTGTGATTTTTTTTACTTTTATTTTTTTAAAATTTTTTTAAAAAAATTATCTTGAACTCATATATTAAATCACATATTAATCAAGTTGGTCTGAATTTACTTTATCGTTGTCTAGACATCTATATTTATTTTATAAAACTAAGCCATGGAGTAGCCCGGAGAAGCATTATATATATAGCTAAAAGAGATCAGTGTTTTACTGTGGACTGCACATGCAGTCCACAGTAAAACACTGATTTTCCCTGCAGATTTATGTTTTTTTTTTTAAGTTATTTCTTTTGGCTGTTTTTTTATGCCTTTTGAAAAATTATTTTTTACTTTTTCTTTTTTTTTTAGCAAATTGTTTTCTTTAATTTAGTTTATTAATGTTTTATTAATGTTAAATTTTTTTATTTAGTTATCAGACTTTCATGACATATTTTCTAGATTTAACGGGTTAACCTGATTTGACATGTTAACCTAAAATATATATTTTTTGCTTTTTAATTAATTTTTTTTTAGTTTAGTTTAGTTATTAATGTTAAATTTCTTTCTATTTAGTTATTAGATTTCCATGACATATATCCCGAGTTTCACGGGTTAACCTGATTTCACGAGAGAACCCAGTTAATTATGGGTTGACCCATTAATTTTTTTATTTATTTTTAATTTCATAAATTTTTTTGTTTAATTTAGTTTGTTAATGTTAAATTTTTTTTATTTAGTTATTAGACTTTCATGACTCAAATTCTGAGTTTAACAGGTTAACACGATTTGACGAGTTAACCCGAATTTGTTTTTTGTTTTTTGATTTTTTTCTTTTTAATTAATTTTTTTCATTTAGTTCAGTTTGTTAATGTTCACATTTTTTTTATTTAGTTGTCAGACATTCATGACACGGATCCGGGGTTTAACGGCTTAACTTGGTTTGACAAGTTAACCTGATTTTTTTTTGTTTTTTTTTTAAATTAATTTTTTTCGTTTAATTTAAATTGTTGATGTTAAATTTTTTTTCTATTTAATTATAAAACTTTTATGACACGGATTCCGGGTTTGACAGGTTAACTTGGTTTAATGAGTTAGTTCAGTTAATTCTGGGTTAACCCATTAATTTGTTTTTTCATTTTTAATTATCAAACTTTCACGATGCGAATTCAAGGTATGACGAGTTAACCCAATTAATTCATATATTTTTTTCTTTTTATTCATTAGTTTTTTTTCTTCCTGTTGGTTTTTTTTCTTTGTTTTTTTCCTTTTAACTAATCTATTTAATTATCACACTTTTATGACATGACCTTACAGTCAGACCCACGTCCAATGCTATTGGGTCTGGTATTGCAGTCCAGACACTTTTATGCTAAGGGTTAACCCAAGTTTAATGTTATTATTAATATTATAAATATTACTCTTGGATCAAGCGTTGCAACCAAATCTAAGACTCTTACGTAAAACTTTACAAAAAAACTTAATATTTTTAGATCTTATTTTTTAAAAAAATATAAAAAATAATTGACCCGCGTCATCACACGGGGTATATAACTAGTAGAAACTAAAGATGCTATAACATATGGATGATAAAGAAAGAATGAAGACTTGGTGGGCTTAATCCACATAAAAAAGAGCACGAAGCTTTGATCAAGATAATTCAAAGAGACATATGCAAAACCCGTTTAAAGCCCAGTAGAAATCAAAACCTTAGAGAAGTCCAAAAATTAAAAAAGAAAAAAAAGAAAAAAAAAAAGAGAGAGTAAAGAAACCGATGTTTTGATAATGTGAACGTAATTAGACTACTGGGTCTTTGCTTCGTTGTCAATGGAGTTTGCATTTATTGTGAATCGTTTCAGCATCAGGAGGATTAGGACCTTTGATTGGCTGCACTCCACAATCCAAAGCCGACGACTTGGAGTGTGGAATATGAAAGTCTTTCTGGCCTGTACCGGCTCCATCTTACCGGCGACGCTAATTCAAGTGGGGCCTGACCCTCCCTTCCTCCCTCTCTCCATGATTTCTTCATCTGCATGTGAATAATTGGACCGAGGAGATTTCAATTCTAGTTACTTGATAGAGGAATCATTTTCTCTAGTGGAAAAACTGGTACCCCAGCGAAGCCCACAAACATGATTTTTTTTTTGGTCCATCCAATAATCATAAAACTGCTGGGTAGGGAGGAGAAGGCACCAAGAACTAAAACTAAGAAAGGGGTTGAGTAAAAAATGGAGTAAGAAGACTTTTCAAGGGTAAAAGGTGACCTGTTTTGTAGGACGTTGTCCTCTTAAGTACTATATTAGAAATTTATTCATTTTTTGCATACAAGCTTCTACCACACCAACTGTGTCCTACATAACCTTGTACTATTTTACTTATCATTTCCTCGATAAATCCTAATCTTTGTTTAGTCTAGGCTACGTTTTAGAGCTATCCATTATTTCTTGCCCCATGTCTCGCTCTCTCCTCTTCCTCTCTCTCTTCCTCTCTCTCCTCCTTTTAACAGCCGGGCACAGTGGCCACAACGATGATGACAAAGCCGACGCCGACAGCACAAAAATTAATCTCCGTTCGACATCCTTAATCCTGGTTAAGATATGGTGCTTGATATTGATCTTTTTTGGCACTTTCATTGGTGCGGTGTCCCCCTACTTTTTGAAGTGGAACGAGGGGTTCTTGGTGTTAGGGACTCAGTTTGCTAGCGGTGTGTTTCTGGGGACTGCTTTGATGCACTTCTTGAGCGAAGCAAGTAAGAGCTTTGAGCATTTGACAGAAAAGGAGTACCCTTTTGCTTTCATGTTGACCTGTGCTGGTTATTTGTTGACGATGCTTGCGGATTCTATCATTTCTTATGTTTATAGCAAAGATGTGGCCGGCCGGGTTAATGGTGGCGATGTAGAGCTTCAAGGTATGTAAAATCCCTACAATATCTGCTTCTTTAATGTTTTATATATTCATCTACTTCCTGTTTTGTTGAGCAAATATTTTAGGCTATATTTGTTTGTTTAAAAGTGATTTTTTTTTAAAGTTGGTTTTTTAAAAAGCAAATTTATAAAAAATAATTTTTTTTTATATTTAATAGTATTATAAAAAATAAATTGAAAAATACTTTTTATTTTGTTATATTATAAAAAATAAATTAAAAAATAATTTATTAATAATTTATTTTTTAAAAAAATTTATCTAATATATATAATATTTAATATAAATATTTAATCACTTACAATAAAATAAAAAAATAAAATCTAAAAAGTATAATGTTGAATTTTTTTTATTATATATTATATTCATAAATATCTTATTTTATAAAATACAACTATATATTTCATATCATATTATAAAAAAATAACCTTGTGAAATATTTTTTAAGTAAAACCTATTAATATATTTTTTTAATTTTAAAAGCTTAAAATAACTTTTTTTTTTCATATGAAGAAAACCAAATTAATTTATGGTAGGAATTAGATATTTGGGTTTTTTTGGTATGATGAATTTTTTAAAAGATAAAATAGATATAAAAATATTTTGATAAGTTTTTTGGATAAATATTTTTTTTTTTACCAGGTATATGCAATTATCCCCTTAATATCCCTTTAATATATATAAATATCTAACATCAAACATAGTTATGCATAAATATTAAGTTTTGATGTCATATACATATATATTAGTTCAAATTAACAAACATAAACATGCTAGACCGAATTAAACAAGTAAACATACTTGTTAAATAACAAACATAGTCCGAACCTAAATTTTGAACATAGTCAAATCATCTTAGCAAACAGGCCTGTAGTAGTGTTGGTTTACAAAATTCTGAACCCAAATTTTCCTCAAATTAGCATTTTTTACCATAAATGCTCTTGCCAACATTTCATTTTGGACCAAGTGATCAAATGCATCCCCAAGAGTGATCTCATCAAAGCCTTCAATTTTCATCACTTCTGTATACAACGCATTAACATCAAGTTGATTTTTGTTGAGGTTTTGAATTGTAAATGCTATATCTTCAATCTGTTTAGACAATTTTTCAACACCATCATCTTCATACATGCGATTTCTCTTTCTATGTTGCCTCTTTTGATACTAGAGGAAGATGTCTCTTTTCCCTTAAAAGTTTTTTCATATTCCCCTTCATTTTCAATTGAAATTGATTGCTATTTAGTGTTCTTTTTCAAGTTGACATCCACATATGATTTGACATAATTTCTGGTTGCCATGTCTTTTCCAACAACAATTGTCATTGCCTCATACATATCAAGTTTTTTGTTATGATACTTGTCATCATTGGAATGTGTCTGTTCATAAAGTTTGGAATATGCAATTTTTTAGTTCATTGTATAACATTTTAGAAACAAAAATAAATATAAAAATTACAAAGAGTATAAATATTTATCATACATTTACTTCTTCATCATATACATATTTCGAAACTGTAATCATCTTCAAACAATCATCCCAGCCAAAGCCATTTTTAATTTTAAGTTTGGTTATTATTCCCCATTCTTTTTTCACAGTCTTAAGATGATTGTCCACATACTTAGGCTTGCATTGCACGTTGAACTTTTGATTAATTTCTGTAGTCACCTTAACAAAAGATTTTGCTTTAAAGGTGGAAGAAGGTTTGCTTCCTTTAAATGCCTCCTCAGCTAATATTTCAAGTAACACGTGAGACATAGGCTTAGACCATGTGAAGTGTTTGCCCTTGCATTTTTCATTCTGTGTGAAACTCATTTCTACAAAAAACAAAATTACAAATTTATACAAAATAAAATCATATAATATTTAGATTTAATAAATTTCATATAAAAACTACAATTAATATTTAAAAAAGAATACATAAAATACATAAGAAATTATAATAAAGTCAACATCTACTCCAAATATATAACAAAGATAATACAAACTGAAGAAAAACATAATAAAAATAAACATATATAATTAACATTTAATTACTAGTTTATTTGAGTGTTATAATCATTCCACATGGTTGATGCAATCATTTCTCTTTTTGTTATCGACTCCCTATTCTCTTCCCTTTCCTCCCGTTGACTTAAGTTGATTGTTCGTTTAATTGGTTCACTTTTCGAACATATTTCTTCCATAAGAAAGTCATAAGGATCAACTCCCATTATGTGATTATGAATAATACAACATGCAAGCACAACATCTACTTGTGTTTCATAGGACTAAAAAGATTTTTCATCAATTGATCTAAAACGACTCTTCAAAATACCAAACCCTCGTTCAATAGTGGTTCTCAATGAAGAGCGTTGAAGATTAAATATCTCATTTTTATTTTCTAGTGAACGTTCTGTAAACTCATTCAAGTGATATGGAACTCCACGAAAAGAAAAAAACAATTCCTTTTCGAATATCATAACCAGCATTACTAAGATAATATTTCCCTACAAATTTTAAAAAAAAAACTTATTACTATCTTTATCTAATAAGACATTTTATATGTTTATTGCATATAATACATATTTTATTATATACCTTCTGAAATTTTTAGACCACTAGGTCTTGATAATGCATCATCTAAAACCCGTGAATCATGTGCGCTTCCTTCCCAGTCAGCTAAAACATATATAAACTTCAAATCAAAAGTTATAGTTGCTAAAACATTTTGTGTTGTTTCTTCTTTTCGACCTTGAAACTTTCTTTGAATCTCAACAGGAACATTTGCAGGAACATGGGTACCATCAATTGCTCCCACACAATCCTATATAAACATGAAAAATAATTTATAATCTTTTCTTCTAGATGTAATTAATTAATGTATAAAAATATTGGTATTGTTCTCATACCGTAAAATAAGGATAGAATCTTTGATTATTCATTATCTTAGCTGGAACTGTATCCTCTGTATCTTTAATAAGGTGTCTATATAACTTAAGAACTGTTTTTAAAACAATTCTAAAGTAACGATGGATAGTTTCAACAGACCTATAGTATATACTACTAATAAAACGAAATCTTTGGTTTTGGCCCACAGTTTGTAAAAACACAATTACCTGCTCCCTAATAGACACATTTTGAGTTGATCGTAATAGGTCACGACTTGTGAGAATATCACACAATCTATATAAGACAACAGGTTTCATACGAATTTGTTCAACGCAATGTCTATCACCTCAATTCAAAATGCTGTCAATGTAGAATTCTCGTTGAGCAATTGCATTTATACGTGGTTCTCTTGGTATAAAAATTCTATTTCTTTCTTGTTCAATAATAGCTACCCCTATAGTCATCATAGTTACAGCTGCTCTCATACATGCTGCATGAATTATCTTATTATCTATAACATGAAAGTAAAGTTTTCTGTTAACAAAACCTAAAAATTTAGGGAAATAAATATTAAAAAAACATATAAAATACTTACACAATCAATACAATACATTATGCTGAAAGAAATTGACAATGTATAATAGTTATGGCAATGATATCTAATTCTCTAAACAAACAAGGTTTTAAAATATATTATTTAAGACCATAAAATTCAATTTTTCGATGATAAAACCGTTTTGAAAATTATACAATTCATAAGTTCACAATGATTAATACACATTGTGCAATGAAATCCATATAATTACCGGCATAGTCCTACAAATTTATCCATATGTAAAAAATATAATCAAACACTAATAATGAATTAATCAAAGCAAAATAAAACAAGCACATTTATAAATATAGCAAAATAAAGCAATAACTATAGCAAAAATCACACTTTTTAGGTGTTATCCACGTTTTTATGTTTAGGTTCTGTTATCTAATTCCCCTTATTAAACTTCCTCTCGATCTCGGTTGGTTCCCCTCTAATAACATGTTCTCGGTTTCTTTCATTCGGTTTCTCTCATTCTCCTGTTCCTTTTTGGTTTCTCGGTTTCTCTCACTCCCCTTTTCCCTCACAGTTTCTCTTACCGTTTGTTCTCTCTCGCCATTCCCCTGTTTTTATCCAATTCCTTAACTTCCTCTCTCTGTGCACAAAGAAGCAGGAAAAATATCAAAGATTCTAGGGGTAAGAGGGCTAGACATCAAAGACCTGCTCCTCCTTCCCAATTCTCCTCCCTCTCTCTCCAGGCTATTTGTACTGATAACGCTGAGACTTGAAAAAAAAAAAGGGAGCAAGGGTTGATTTTTAACACATTCACTGATCCCCCCTTTACTTTGCCTCTCTCTCTTTGTGTTTCCACCTGGGCATAATCCCTTGGTTATGTTATGGAAGCAAGAGTCTTTTTTTTAGAGGGGAGTGGATATGGTGGCTGGATCCGGGGATGGGGAAACAGGGAAGGGACTACTGTTTGTTGAGGAAGTTTGGGGATTTTGCTTTGATTAGTTCACAATAATCTTCAGGGTAGGGATTTTGCTTTGATTTGGTTTGTTTGGCTACAAACATGAGCTGCCGAATGTGAGTGATGAAGAAGAAAACTATGTCATGGAAAAACTGTGTTTTTTATAGCTTGCTTGATGAATTTGGTTTGTTTTGAACTAGCTGAATGTGACAAGGTAAGATGAAGAAGAAAACCGTGTTATGGAAATGTTATGGGAAAAATATGACAGGTAGTAGATTTATCATGATTTGTTTGAACAACATAGAAAAAAACACAGAGAAACACATTTTGGTTCGAAACAAACACAGTAAATTAAACAAGAAGATCAAATGATTTATGCCATAATTCTTACAAATCTAAACGAAGAAGATAAAAACATAAATGAAATAATAGAGGAAAAAAATACCTGAAATAAAAACAATATGCTTCAATTGTTCCAAAGAAATGCTTCAATTGTTCCTGCTTCCAATTGTTTTCGAAAAGAGAGAGAGAGAGAGAGATTGTGATTTGAGAAAATGTGTGTAATGAAAGAAAGGAAAGTGTTTTCCTTTCCTTATCAAAAGGAAAACACTTTCCTCTGCTAAAGTTACTATTTTGTTTTAACCGGAATTAACTTTTCTTTGACTTAGTTTTTCGTATTGTTACCAAACATGAAAAAATAAGGAAAATGAATTCCAAAAATTTGTTTTCTTGGAAACAAACAAGGCAGTAGTCTAATTTCACGACATGTTCTTGTGAAGACTGTCCGCTGATATCAATTCCTTTGTGTTTGTGTGTGTGTGTGTGTTTTTTTTTAAGTTGCTATCATGCCTAGCTAGTAAATAAAGAATGAAATTAAAAAAATAATAGAATTAGGGTTTTGTACTTTAGGCGTTGATTTGCATTTTGAAAGATTAAAGTGCACAGAGTTTGTGCTTATGATGATGTAAAGCCATGGTTGATGTATTTTGGTTTTCTTTGCAATGATGGTTGTGGAAAGTGATGAATTTTCTTCTACCTTCCTCTGTTGGTGGAGTTTTGATGAAACACTTTATATTAAGAAAGTACCTAATGTCCATTGACGCGCCACTAATTTAGATTACTTTTTATTGCTAAAAGGAAAATAAAAACGAAAACAATGATCAAATGACCTTATGTCCCCCAACATGTCCAAAATCTGGAGATGCGAACTTTGTTTTTTGGCTACGTTCTTAGAGAATGGAGAGTGATGCATTCGTTTCTTTCTCCTTCCTTTTGTTATTGCAGGGGGTGTTCTGCAGGGAAAAAGAAGCCACACCAGCAGTTCCCATTCACATTTTCAGGTGGAAATTATACATGTCATATTTACAACTTTAGTTGATGCTAACAATTTTCTGTGTTTGGTTATGCACAAACTCCTTTATTGGAATAATTACTTTTACTAATATTTTTTGTGATGGAATTGTACCTTGAAAGATGCACAATGGTACAGATGCTGCCTCTGCAAAATCCACTCTCTCAACTGCCAGTTCATTTGGGGACACCATTTTATTAATATTTGCGTTGTGTTTCCACTCTGTCTTCGAGGGCATTGCAATAGGAGTTGAAGAGACAAAAGCCCATGCCTGGAGAGCTTTATGGACTATCTCATTGCATAAGATATTCGCAGCAATTGCAATGGGCATATCTCTCCTTCGAACGATCCCAGATCACCCCTTTGTATCATGTGTTGCCTATGCTTTCACATTTGCCATTTCAAGTCCAATTGGCGTGGCCATTGGGATTATAATAGATACCACAACTCAGGGTCTTGTGGCAGACTGGATCTATGCCATATCAATGGGACTGGCATGTGGTGTGTTCATCTACATATCAATCAACCATCTTTCAACTAAGGGTTACCTTCCCCAGAGATCAGTTTTAGTTAATACGCCACTTTACAAGTTCTTGGCCGTATCGTTGGGGATCGGAGTAGTTGCTGTTGTGATAATATGGGACTGAAAACAAAGGAGGGTAGATGCCTACTTGGATGTCTGTTGTTGTCTTGTTGGAAGTCTGCTGTCTTTTGCCCCACATGAGTGCAGAGCATGGGTGGTGGTAGAATATAAGCTTTATCACAAGCTATTACTAGAAAAAACTAAGTTTTGCCAGATTAGCAGGACACATATAGGTACAAGCATTATTAAAGATTTTTTATGGTATGGATCTACCCTTCAATGTATAATGATACAGGTAATAGATTCATAATCCAATACATGGATTGAAAGGGTCAATATTATAATGGAACTTGAGTACAACATGCATTATTTAACACAAAACTAAAGACAAAAATTCAAACTCTTAACGTCTCAAGAACGGAACCAGCTATTTGAAATCTCTTAGCGTAAAAAGAAAAATAACATCGACCTCAATAGGTGTCATACAAGTATAATAATCAGATAGAGAGAAAGAAAAGTCAAAAACTAGTCAAATTTAAAGCAGGGGGAATAAATACATTGTGATAATTTATTTATTCCAAGCTCTCTAAAGGTTGGTGTGAAGAACTTTTTCCAGGCAAATAGAAACAACGAACGGACCGGCCAAATCCCCAAGAGCACAACCTGCATGCAAACTTTGTGAATTAGATCACAAAAATATTTGCTAGAGTAGCATGTTTGGTCAGGCTGACAATGATGAATTTTTTTCCTCTTCCCCCTTTTCTCTCTCTCTCTCTCGGGATTTGGTATTTGTGTCGAGCCTTTAAAAATTCAATTGTGTCCTCCAGTTTGTATTTGTTTTGAATTTGGTCTTTATTCTTTTGATTTCTATTTATTTTGATTTTAATGCTTCTTGAAGTTTTTTTTTTCAATTTTATACCTCAGCATTTAATTTCATTTAATTTTTGTATCCAATCTGGTTCTCATTCTTTTGGTTGCTATTTTTTTTTTAATCTTTTGCATATTTTTTTTATTTTTTCCTTTAGGATTTTATTTTGTTTTGTTTTGTTTCCAATTTTGGTCCTCATTTTTTTATTGTTTTTTTAATCTTTTTCTTTATTTATTTTATTTTTCAATTTAATCCCTAATTAGTTTCTTTCAATTGCTTTTTGTGCAAGATTTAATCCTTATTATTTTAATTTTTGTATCATTGAGAATTTTACTTTGTAATTTCTTCGTGTCTACCTATTACAGGTAATTTCAATCTCATAACCCAGTCCACTAGTTTCGATGATTAAACCGGATTAAGTTCAGTCTTTTTTTAAATTCTTTGTAATTGTTTTTTTCATTTGCATCATTTGACAATGACTTAGCCTTGAATTTCATGATTTGTTTTGCTTTTCTTTTAGTGAGGTTATCCATGTTTCATATTTCAGGTCGCAAGTTGGTCGAGTTAAACTTGGCTGGCTCGGTTTTTTTAAAATTATTAACCCTTGAGCGTTGTGATTTTTTCCGTTTTCCTTTATGCGGGGTGGTCAAGTTAACACGTGTTGGCTTGTGTTTTTTTTTTTTTTCATTTTCTTATTTTACTTCAGTTTTTTTTTTCCTAAGTCCTTTTTTTTAAAATTTAATTTTTAGACCCCGATCTTATATCGCAATTGGTAGGTTTGTAAAGTTAACCAAACTTGACTTGGATCTTTTTCTTTGACGTATTTTTTTTTAAATTGATTTTTTTTTTACTTTTATCCTTTCATATTTAGTTATCAAATCTTGAGTTTTGTGATTTTTTTTATTTTTATCTTTTTTTATTGTTTTTTATACCGTGTTAATAAAGTTGGTCTAAATTTACTTTATCATTGTCTAGACGTCTATATTTATTTTATAAAACTGAGCCACGGAGTAGCCCGGAGAAGCATAGAAACTAAAGATGCTATAACATATGGATGATAAAGAAAAAAATGAAGACTTGATGGGCTTAATCCACATAAAAAAGAGCATGAAGCTTTGATCAAGATAATTCAAAGAGACATATACAAAAACCGTTTAAAGCCCAGTAGAAATCAAAACCCTAGAGAAGTCCAAAAATTAAAAAAGAAAAAAAAGAAAAAAAAAGAGAGTATAAAGAAACCGATGTTTTGATAGTGTGAACGTAATTAGACTACTGGGTCTTTGCTTCGTTGTCAATGGAGTTTGCATTTATTGTGAATCGTTTCAGCATCGGGAGGATTAGGACCTTTGATTGGCTGCACTCCACAATCCAAAGCCGACGACTTGGAGTGTGGAATATGAAAGTCTTTCTGGCCTGTACCGGCTCCATCTTACCGGCGACGCTAATTCAAGTGGGGCCTGACCCTCCCTTCCTC
>Ga0325403_1002379_pt1 | contig 16575 bp, 6 predicted proteins | sample PopdelMetagenome_19_FD_205665 | JGI IMG/M metagenome (GOLD analysis project Ga0325403, IMG submission 205665) | Populus deltoides microbial communities from Bellville, Georgia, United States - Xylem-PdKOR-R4 | ecosystem: Host-associated > Plants > Phyllosphere > Stem > Wood/Secondary xylem...
GCAAATTGAGCTGAGCGCATTTCGAAAGCTAAAGAACAAGAGTAGAACCAAACAGTTGAGGCAGTATTTGGTTTCATAAATCACATTCATTCATGAATTGGTTTGCCGAAGAACCTCGTAACCTGCCTAGGGATCCAAAGGGCCTGTCTTTCATGTATATTTATTTCTTAATTTTTCTTCAGCAATTGAAATTTTATGTTTCAGGATCTTAGAAAGTTGTTGTGCATAGAAGCAAATCATTTTCTTGAGTTTTTTTTTTTTTTTTTACAGTGCTCAAAAGGCAAGCTAATTGAAAATGTTTTTCAAAAGTGTGTTTTTCCCATTTTCCCTTTTCTAAAATATCGGCTAGCTTTCTCCTATTAGCATCTCTGTAGCCAAGTCCATCAGGTAATTTAAACTTCTTCTTTTAACGTCCTATTAGCATCTCTGTAGCCACGTCCATCAGGTAATTTAAACTTCTTCTTTTAACGTCTTGTTCATGCACGCACCATTGAGAAATTCCAATTGAATGTGTGTTTCAGTCCATGTTTGTGATAGTTTCCATTTTTGGCTTTTGAAAATTTCAAGAAATGGCAATGACATGGAGGGAGAAGGAGTTTACAATTCCTCAGAACAAGGCTTAATCCAAGCTCCCTTTCCTTTCTTTCACTAAAACACCTTACATTTTTGTGTTTCAAAAATTTAAAAAAAAAATTAATTTTTTTTCTTTGCTTTAAGTTAATATTTTTTTAGTGTTTTTAAATTATTTTAATGCGTTGATATCAAAAATAATTTTTAAAAAATAAAAAAAATTATTTTAATGTATTTCCAAGTAAAAACACTTTAAAAAACAATTACAACCACACATCCAAACTGACTATTAATTTTGTAAAAATAAGATTGAGCCATGTCTAAACCTATCAAATCAATTGAGAAGACAAAATCTAATTTTAGTTTCTTTAGAAATAAAATTAGAAAAGATAAAATAATTAAAGAGATGAATCTTTTGGTTGGTTTTTTTTCTAGGTTTAACAGTGTTAAAATGTCCTAAGAAAATTTTGTCTTTAGAAATAAATTTTTGCCTAATTGGATTTTTTTTTTTTGCATTAAGAGTTTAATTAAAAGATAAAGAATTGAAATTAAACACGCATGCAACATTGATGGTCCTTTAGAATTTTCTTGAAAAGTTCATTTTCATCCATTGTCTTTTAAAACTATTAAGTAATCAGTCATTATAATTTTTTAAAATAATATTTTGATACAAAACTTTATTTTCCTCAATGTTTAGTTTTTTTTTTGGTGGAATAGAGAGAGGGGATCGCCAAATTACGGCATAGAGAGAGAAAGTTGTCGTTGGGAAAAATTTAGACCACCAAAACAATTGATTTTAGTGTCAAATGGTTTCATATGATAAAGTAAATTTCTATTAGATGTTTTTTTTACCTTCAAAACACCTAAAAAAACAGATATGAGCTCAGAAAGATTTATGGTTTCGGGTTGATTTTGGGTTTTGGATTGATTTTTTGTGTTTTTAGAGGTCATGCATTGATTTAACAAGGTTCATATTGTGTTTCCTAGATGTTTTGGGTTAAAAATGGATTCAAATGGGTTTTTTTGATAAAAAAACAAGAACCTTGTTTTTTGATCAAACCAGTGGTTGGATTCTAAGATTAATAGACGACATGCCATCTGTTTTTTGCTGCAATCAACTAGGGTGGACGACACGTCGTTCATCCCATTAATTTTTTTTTTTAAAAAAGAGCATGGGTGTTAACCTTTTCTTTATTAGGCCAGGTGTTAGGCCTAGTTTACCAGGTCCAATAGCACTTGATCTTATTTTTTTATTTTTTTTCAATTTGTTTTTATATTAATGGCTTTGCGTGTGTGTGTTTGTGTGTTTTTAAATAACTTTTAAATTTATATTTTAATTAATACCTTTTCTCTATGATTTTTAGGGTTTTTATCCTTTGTTGAATAGTGATTATTTTTAAATTATATTGTATGTGTTTACTTTTTTCTGGGGTTAGTATGATTCATTTTTAATTTTTTTATATATCTTATATAGATTAAATATTTATTTTTTATAATATTTTTTTTCTTTTATTTTATTCAATAAATTTTATGTGTGTCAATCTCTATTACAAATTGATTTTCATAAAAAAAATCATTAAAAACAACTCAGTAAATAATCCGTGTTGAGATATTGAATATCTTGATTTAGATTGGTATCTTGATTTTTCTAGTTATTTTCTTTTTTTAATTACTTTTTTTTTCATTTATTTACACAATAGTTTATGATTTATGCATAAGATTTTCAATTTACATTTATGATTTTTTTTTATCTAAAACAATGCGTTGAAAAATTCTACATATTCAAGTTTTTTTTATCATGTATTGATGTTTTCAATTTGATCTTTATTCTTCATGGTTTCTTTTTTTTTTCTTAACTCTTTTATAAAAGTTTTATTGTTTTTAATTTTACCCTCCAATCCAAGTTGATAGAAATTGTTTTTTTTTTAAATTTTGTTCCTCATTTATCAAGTTTTTATATATATATGTTTTCCCATTTGCTATTTTTTTTCCATGTGATTCATATAAATCCAACTTATTTAGTTGGCCACGACTTTAACTCGAGTTATTAGATTTAAAAATAAAAATAAAATTTTTAGAACATTTAAATATTTTAGTGAAAAAATAATACAGAAGCACAACATTGTGCAGGTACCAACCTAGTCGGTATGTAGTTTCAAAACAAAATATGCATAAAAAAAGACAGGGTGAGCACCAAATTGCTTTATTGTATGCTTGGCTTTTTACAGTTGATTCCATATCTATTGCTAATATTTCCCTGTAGAGTTTATTGAGTAGCAGCAATAAATAAACTTCCTCAATACTTTTTTTTTTTTAATATGAATGTCTTGGTTATTTTATATATAACTCGATTAATTCTACAGACCATGAAATTAATAATTATATAAGTTTCTAGTGATCTGGAGATTTGTAAAACTTAAACTAGTAATTTCTATAAAAAAAATCTAGAATCTGACCAGTTAACCTTCATCCCCAGCATTAAAGATAATTAAAGCTTGAAGGGCGCATTAGAAACTGGAAAAAGATGAAGCAAATTTGGATAGGACATCCTGTCAAAGTTGCAATAGGAGCTCCGAAAGGACGTTGAGAAGCTTGATGGATCTATATGGCAGTGAAGGAGGCTTGACTACAGAGTTGGCATGAAGGTAGCAGAACACTATAATAGGCTCCATAGCTCACCTAGGTCCAAAAAAATCAGTAATGGAAAATATATGCAAAACAAACCCATAAGTCGCATTTAGAAAAAAGCAGGAAATGACCTAAAATGGAGAGACTACGTGAAACTTACTAAGAATTTATGAGAAAGCATTCGAGAACTGTTGAATTAGCTGCTATGGCATCTTTCACAACTAACATGACACCAAAACCAAAATTAAAAGTGAAAAGAAGGGAGGGAAAGGCAAAGGTGAAACTTGATTGATAAAGCAATTGCAAGGAAGAATCTATAAGCAAATTAGGACAATATAAGCAACTGGTAACAGTCTCGCATGAAAAAGTAACAACAAAAGAGCCAACACTTGCGAGAATGAGCAGGATTGAATGACAAAACTAAGGAAAACAAAACAAAGATATCCAACAAAAAAAGGTTTGTCATTGCAATATCGTGTTAGAGGCCGGCATGAAAGAAACTAATTTCCAATTAGATATGTACAAGAAAAGCACACGCACATATGTTGAAGAGCACAGAGCTATAATTTTTGAAGGACAGAACAATGCATAGCAAAGCAACCCAGAAGATGATGCACTTTATTTACCTGCTGGTTCGAAACGAGTTGAATTTTCCTGAAAATAACAACCAATTAAAAGAAAAATAGCCCTAGGCAAGCCATATCTGGTATAAAATCCAGACTAACCCTCTTCACATACCAGAACTCAACACCTAAAAAAGCACAACTCTGCACATGAAAAAAGAAGGCAAAAATAACCCTGAGGAGTGTAGATCAACTGGTCATGTTCTACGTATACTCTTTAAAAGTCACTAGTTCGAGTCTCACATACCTCAAGGTCACTGAATGCTTACATGGTCATTAACTTTACGGCGCTTGGAATAATCAAGCCATGTATTGTATAAAATCTAAACTAACCCTCCTCTTCACATGGGAGAACTCAACACCTAAAAAAGGACAGCCCTGCACATGAAAAAAGAAGGCAGAAAGAATGAAGTAGTTTAAGAAATAAAATAAAAGACATGCCAAGCATGACAAACGTAGAACTTGTTACACACAGACTAAAAATAGAGCCATGGTTGAAAGCATTCTGCTAGTAGCTGAGAGCGACAAATCAACAACCAAATAAAAGAGGTTGGAAAAAGCCATAAAAAGTGGCACAACTTAGCTAAGATCATACAAATCAAAGTAGTCATCAACCTATATATACAGCAACAGGGAAAAAAAAACTGAAAGAGTAAAAGGATACGAACTTTAAACCTAGTCAATTGACAGCAACAACAAAAACCAAGGGCATTCAGCAATAGTAGCAAGAAACAATGAAAAATGAAAGGTTATTCACGCATTAAAATGGAAAAAAAAATAGTGGCAAACAAAAAACAAAGAAACTAATCGAATAGCAAAGGCAGATCAAGCAAGTTTATAATGACAGGTTAAGGAAAATAACGCCAAGAAAAATTTTTAGAGGGAAAGCATAATCAAGAAGCTCGGAACACGGACAGCAAACAAAAAGGTTCTAAAAGGATTAAAAGGAAAGGTAAACCCAACAAAAATAAATGATAAAGTAAACATTATAACAAAAGTTAAATTGTACTGGAATCACTGTAGATCAATAAACCTTTTATTATGGATTATAATAGTAGTTTTACTTTTAATTTCCTTTTCTTTTTATGAGCGGATAAACGTTTCTCTGGCTTTCTTTCACAAGGGTATTCAAGTTTTTTCAATTTTCAAGCATAATTAAATAGCGTTTTTAGCCTCAGAAAAGACAAAAAAAAAACTTTGCCTTTGAGGGTATTTTGGTATTTTTATATGGGTGTTTTGTGTAATTAAGACGATCATGAGGGAATTTTGGTATTTTCACGATGTATTTATTATTTTTAAATCAAAAAGTTGCGGGCGCGTGTTTCCCCACACCCTAGCGAGTGAGCAACATCTACGCCATTAAGGAGGCACATATGATGCTTCCTAGTGGCCAAATCTAACCATTCGCTGTCTAACTAGATGCGCAGTCGTGCTCTTTTCCACATAGTGTGGTGCGTGTAGATAGATAATGGTTGGATTGCTGTGAATGATTGATTGTTTGCATTTTTTCTTTCTTTTCTCTCTTTTGACAATTAAAGTGCACAATTGTCCTCTTTGTTTGTTGTTTGTCAAATCATACATGTTTGTCATTCCCATGTATCTTGGGTCTGGCATAGCTGCAAGGTGTTTGGGTCTAGCACCCATGTTAGACCCACGCACTTTGGATTTGTCATGTTACTGTGGATTGTAATAGTAGTTTCACTTTTAATTTCACATCTTCTCACGAGTGGATAAATGTATCTTTGGCTTTCTTCTGCAAGGGTATTCAAGTTTTTTCAATTTTCAAGTACAATCAAATAACGCTTTTAGTCTCAGAAAAGACAAAAAATAAGCTTTTCCTTTAGGGGTATTTTGTGTAATTAAGAGCATGAGGTGCATTTTAGTTTTTTTATGATGTATTTGTTATTTTTAAATTGAAAAGTTATGGGCGCGTGTTCCTCATGCCCCACCGAGTGGGTGGCGCTCGCACCATTAAGGAGGCACGTATGACGCTTTCTAGTTGCCAAATCTAGTCATTCGTCGTCTAACTAGATGTGCAGTCGTGCCCTCTTCCACATGGTGTGGCACGTGTAGACAAATAATGGTTGGATTGTCACCAATGATTGATTGTTTGTGTTTTTCTTTCTTTTCTCTCTCCTGAGAACTAAAGTGCATAATTGTCCTCTTTGTTTGTTGTTTGTCAAATCATGCATGTTTGTCATTCTCACGTACCTTGGGTCTGGATAGCTACCACACCCAAGGTGCTTAGGTCTGGCACCTATATCCAACCCACACACCTTGGGTCTGACTTGTTACTGTGGATTGTAATAGTAGTTTCACTTTCAATTTCACATCTTTTCGTGAGTGGATAAAAATTTCTTTAACTTTCTCCCATAAGGTTATTCAAGTTTTTCTAATTTCCAAGTACAATCAAATAATGCTTTTAGTCTTAGAAAAGACAAAAAAAAAAGAAGTTTTTCCTTTGGTGGTATTTTGTGTAATTAAAAGGACCATTGGGTGCATTTAGTATTTTAATGATGTATTTGCTATTTTTAAATTGAAAAACTATGGGCATGTGTGCCTCAAGCCCCAGCAAATGGACGGCCCTCATGCCATTAAGGAGGCGTATATGACGCTTCCTAGTGGCCAAATCTGGCCATTCACCATCTAATTGGATGCGCGGTTGTGCCCTCTTCCACATTGTGTGGCGCTTGTAGATAGATAATGGTTGGATAACCGCCAATGATCGATTATTTGTGTTTTTTCTTTTTTTCTCTCTCCTGACAAATAAAGTGCACAATTATCCTCTTTGTTTGTTGGTTGTCAAATTAGACATATTTGTCATTCCCATGTATCTTGGGTCTGACACCCATGTCAGACCCACGCATCTTGGATCTGGCATGTTACTGTGGATTGTAATAGTAGTTTCACTTTCAATTTCTTAAATTTTCGTGAGCAGATAAACATTTCTTTGGCTTTCATCCATAAAGGCATTCAGATTTTTTCAATTTTCAAGTACAATCAAATAACGTTTTTAGCCTCAGAAAAGACAAAAAAAAAAAAGCTTTACCTTTAGGGGTGTTTTAGTATTTTTACATGAGTATTTTGTTTAATTAAGAAGATCATGGTGGCATTTTAGTATTTTCATAATGTATTTGTTATTTTTAAATAAAAAAGTTGTGGGCACGTGTTCCTCATGCCCTAGCGAGTGGGTGGCACCATTAAGTAGGCGTGTATGACACTTTCTGGTGGCTAAATCTAGTCATGCATCGTCTAACTGAATGTGCAGTCGTGCCATCTTCCACATGGTGTGGCGTAGGTAGACAAAAAATGGTTGGATTGTCATCGGTGATCAATTGTTTGCATTTTTTTCTTTGTTTTCTCTCTCTTGACATCTAAAGTGTATAATTATCTTATTTGTTTATTGTTTATCAAATCAAACATGTTTGTCATTTCCACGTATCTTGGGTCTAGTATAGTTGCTAAACTCAAGCGCCTAGGCTTCACAACCATGTCAAATCCATGCGTCTAGGCCTGATAACCATACCATGACCATGCTTCTGGGCCTACCAGACCTTTGCACCTAAAATTGAGTGAATTTTAGGTATGTGTGTGGTTACTATCCAAAATAGAAAAAAGAAATATAGAAAAGATAAAAATATATTTGGTTAAAAAGACAAAGATGAAAATACAAAATAAATATGTTTTTAGAACAATTATAAGTGAATTTCTATATTTAAAAAAAATATGCATGGATCTGGCATGGTTGCCAAGCCTATGCGCAGGTTTGGCATGGTTGCCAAACTCAAGCACTGGACAAATAATTGTGTTTAACAAGTTAATGATTGAGTTGGAAAAGTTTAAAAATATCCATGAATGATTTGGATTGCAAATTGGGGTCTCAATTGAAAAGTAATCAATGAAAGGGGTTTAACTTAGCTTTAATTAAAAGAGTTGAAGGACCACGACTAAACTAGAGAAAAATAACAAATTAAAGGGTTTAATGAACTTAATCAGGGGGTTTAATTGATGAGAAAAATAAAGAAAAATTTTGAATTTAACTTTAATTGAAAGTATTAAAGGACCAGAGACAAGAAAAAAATTGACAAAGATTAAAAGGTCCAATCAATTCAATCATGGGTTCAATTGAATAAAAAAAAATAAAATTAAAGGTTAATTTGACTGAAAATGCATAAATTGGATAATCAAGTATTAAACCGAGAAGGCAACCAAGTATAAGGATCCAATTAGCTTGATTAGGGGCTCGGTTGAAGAAGAAAAATAAGATTTAGGTTGAAATTGATAAAAAAAAATGTGCAATGTTGGAAATCAAGGATCGAGAAGAGAAATATGATAACATTTAAGGGTTAAAAGCTTGGTTCGGAGTGTAGTTGCGGTTGCTTTTTAAAGCGCTTTTCATTTAGAAGTGTATCAAAATAATGTCTTCTTATTTTTTAAAAAATCATTTTTGATATAAACGCATCAAAATGATCTAAAAATACCAAAAATATATTAATTTGAAATAAAGAAAAAATAAATAAAAATTCATTTTTTTTCAAAAATACTTTTAAAACACAAAAATAAACTTGTTCTAAATCATGTTGAAGCAGATATGAAATTGAAAGAAATACAAGGATTAAAGTCTAATTGAAGATACAAATTGAGAATCAAATGGACACTGACTACAATGAAAATTAGAAGGCTGAGTTTATTTTTTACGATTCCAAACGACGTTGTTTTGATTCAAATAAAGAAAAAAACCCTCTCCAGCTAAACAACGTTGTAAACTAAAAATATGTGAAATGATATATCATTCAAATTCTTACTCGAACGACATCGAAAATGAATAAAATAATGTGTCGTTCCAAATGACATTATTCATCATCTTCCCCAAGTCAAAATTTATTTCCACCAATGATTAAGCCACTTGCAAAACAAAAACATATATGGTTGATTGGGAACCTCGTTTTTTATTCTCCGATTAGTACCCAGATCATTGCAAAACCCCCGGTTTCTAGCCATACAAATCCCTAATTTCCAATCCCCTACTCCCTATAAAAAAAAATAATAGAAAATCAGCCCAAGGGAGGAGGTGTTAGTGTGTGTACATCATGTATCTAATCGATTGGTTACACGTGGCATTAACTTTGTTCATGTAAATATATTTAATTTATTAATAAAAGCTTATTTATCTTTAATATTCATCTAATATTTGATTAATGAATCTAAAGTAAAGATAAAGTTCTTGAAACAAAAATGTCTTGCAAAGAAAATTATAAATTTATTATAATTACGAGATTCATATTACATCAAAGCATTGTTCTTAAAATGTTCCTAATATTGACTCTCCTAAGACTGAATATTATTTAGAGCTGTTGAGACTGATATATATTATTTTTTTTTCCTTTTATGAAAAAAAAACAATTGTTCTTATAAGCTGAGGTATGAGGGATACCTATAAATAATATATAAGTGCTTGTCTGATAGCATGTACATTAAATTGACCCACATGAGAATTTCATCATTTGTGTCTATGGAAAGACTTACGTGATTGTTGTGTAAGTAATCTTTAGACTTGAGATCACTAAATTATCTTATATAGGGAGTGTTATGTTTTGATCCTGCCACATGTTGTCCTAATCAAGGTTAACAAATGAACAAATATTAAGTATAACAAGAATTATATGAAGGTATTTGAGTAATCAATAAATGATTCATCTCCCTAATCGAATTAGGAAAAATATTCTATATATTCTCAAATAGTAGTGATTGTAAATTCTTCCGTAAAGTGGAATGAGATTTGAAAAAAAAATCAAATCTTATTCAAAGAATTATTGACTATGGTGTTGAGAACAAACATGATTTAACATAGTAAACACATTTCATACTATAATATCCAAATCAGAATATTATTGATGAAGTGATAATAATTACACTAAGAAATTAAACACTGAAAGTTCAAATCAAACCATTTATGACTTTTTTAATACATGAGAAATTATGACAGGTCGTTAGATATTGTACTTGATTTTTAAATATAAATCAATAAATCTCTCATTTTTCAAGACTGGTATTGAATTAAAATATCAATTGTAAATAAACATTTATTGACAATTAAAAGAAAATGTACAAGAAGATAAAAAGCAAAGATAACCTTTAATTTGAAAAGACACGATAAAAATAATGTTTTTCTTCTTTTAAACATAAATAAGCTTTTAATCTAGAAATGACATAAAACTTTTGTTTCTTTCCATTTAAAAAACAGTTTGCTTCACGTATTTTCTCTAAAACAATAAAAAAGAATTCCAATAGAACTCACATAAATGAAGGCACTAGCTAGCTAGCTAGCTACTTCCTTGAGAATGGGAGAAATATGAAGCAAAGCACGCTTGAACAAAAGACCAGAGATCCCATGAAGCAAAACCCATTAACAATCAAATCATTAAAGCTTTGAAATAGTTTTTTTTTTTTTTTAAGAACTCGAAATCAAAGAGTAACTAAAAATAGAAGGCAAATTGAAAATTTAACTCCTTCATAGGCTGGCATGAATACATTGTATAGCATTAGTAGCACTTTATTATTAAAAAAAAAAATTGAAAGAAAAAGATTACTTAATTTACCCCTTTTCAATTTGGCCCTTTCATCCAGTCATTTGCTCATGTACTGATGGTCTCACGATTCAAGCTGCTCCTTGTTTATGATGTGAAATTGAGTATTTTACATCATGCGATTGTTGATGGAGAGGGATGATCGACAAGGAAAAAAAAAACAAGAAGAAGAAAGTCGTAGATTGCTTTGATAGTTATATATCAAGATATTTTATCTCATAATATAAAGTTATTTATCTAATTATATTCAATGATTTTATTTATTAAAATTAATTTTTTTTTATCTAACATGAAATTGATTGAATAAAATCAAAGAGAAACAAATATCATGTAAGGTTGTAAATATTAGAAATATTAACCAAAAATAAATATTTTTTATTTTTAAAAATAAATTTCAAACATAAAAAATTATAGATAAATTATAACAATCTCTTTAAAAATTAAATATATGCAAAATAATTAAAAACAACCACTATTTTAAAATGGATAAATAAATAAAATAAAATAATAAAAAAAAGGGTGTTAATTTGAATATAAATTAAAAATATCATGTTAACAAAAGTATCAATTTTAAAAATAATAATAATAAAGAAATCAGGTGCTGCTAAGTTTGCAAGCTATGTCAGCATGTTTGGCCCATTTGAGGGGCCCCATGCATGGGACCTTATATTTAAAAAATAATTGATAGGGTAGACAACATGTTATTTATCCCAATTTGTTTCAAAAAAATAAACTCAGATGCGCTTCGTTAGTTGAGTAGATAATGCATTATCTATTTTTTCATATTTGGCCACCATTGTGGCTGAAAAAATAAGGATGAACTTATTTTTTGTCTTGAAACCCAATTTTCAATTCATTATTTTTTACTCAAAACACCTAAAAAACATTTTAGACACTTTAATAAACCCATGAATGGCCTTAAAAAAAACCTAAAACCCCGTATTAAAAATTAAAATCAACTCAAAACCAAAACTCTTCCCGAACTTAGATTTGGTTTTTTAGGCAACTTGAATGTGTAAAAACACCTAAAAGGAACTTCTATCATGAAATGAAATCTATTGATACCAAAATCGATCATTTTAATAGTCAGAATCGGTGTCAACACTGATTTTCTCTCTCTATCATTGGAATCTAGTGACTCTCTCTCCTCTCTAAAACCAGGAACTTAAAAATAAAATAAAAAATGAAGTTTTGTACTAAAATTGAATTTTTTTTTTCAGTCTAAAATTTGGAGGGATACAATATCTATAATTTGAAAAGTATAAGGACTACAATGTACATTTTGCCCAAAGTTAAAAAAAAACCATTAATTTCGTCACTGTTTTTTTCTTTGATCTTCAATCTTTCAATCTTACTCTCTCCTAGCAAATTAACCTAAATTGACGTACAATTTGGTCTTAAATCGAATGAAAATGGATAGCAAAAAAAAAAACTTTGTGAATAGTGAGTCCACGGTGTTTTATAAGGGGATTCACAATACATTTTGCACAATGAATTACTTACACCATTTAGATTTTTCTACTAGCTATTTGACCTACGCTACGCCATGTATTAGATATTTTTTTTCCAATAAAAAAAAATTGTATATGCAAGTTTTTTCAATGTATATTTGTATATAAAAAAATTATAAGTGCAAATCGAAAACTTTATGCATAAATATAATCAAGTAAATCATGAAATATGTGTGTTAAAAAATGAAAAAAAAAAGATTATTAACAATAAATGAAGATGAAAATAAAAAAATTGATAGGCATATAAAGATCAAGATATTTTACATAGCAATACGGGCTTTTAACTTCGTTGTGTTGAATGATTTTGTTTAATGTGTTGTTTAACAATAAGAAAACTATAAGAGAATTAATCTGATATGATCTAGTCAGCTTGAATAAAGACAACTCGGATGACCAATAAAAATATAATTTGACTAAAAAAATCAAGATAATATTTTAAAAAAAATATTGAAACACCAATATATTAGATCAACTTAGATAAACTAGGGTTAACTTGTCAAATCTATTGCCCAGATCATGGGATCATAACAACCCTATAGAAAGCAAATAAAAAATAAATAAATTCAATTATCAATCAATCCAATGTTGAAGGATGGAATTGAAAACAAAATTTAACTAAAAAAGGATACAAAACCTTATTCAACCAACCTAACCCGCAAGTTGGGTTATAAGATCGTGATATCCTTATAAAAAAGATAATTAAAAGAAACTCATGAAACTCAATTTTCAATCAATCCAATGTTAAATGATTAAATTGAAAAAAATCAAATAAGAAAAAAAAAAAACTAACTCGAATCAACTCAGGTTAACCTTTAAAACCTGGGTTAGGAAACCAAGATAGATTGAAAGCAAATAAAAAAATTATAAATTTTAATTCTCGATCAATCTAATGTTGAATGATGAAATAAAAAAAAATCAGTTGAGAAAAAAAACAAGTCAACTTGGTTAACCTGTAAAACTCGCAACCTAGGTCATGAGACTGTAATAACCTCATAGAAAGAAAATCAAATAAACAATTATGAAATCCAATTCTCAATCAATCCAATATTAAAGGATGAAGTAAAAAACAATCTAATTAAAAAAATAACAAGAAAATAACCTGAGTCAACACATCTAACTCACAAAACTATCGATCTAGATTATGAGACCATGATAACTTCATAAAAAAATTTAAACAAATTATGAAGTATAATATCTAATAAACTCAATATTAAATGATAAAATTAAAAAAAAATACTAATTTTTTTAAAAAATATTAAAAAAATTAAAGATTAAATTGAAAAATGCATTGACATTTCACTTTTAACAGTTACTTTGAAATGTCAAGGTCGTATATGTTAATTAATAATAATATTCAAAGAGGCACCATCAATTTTTTTTTTCTTGGCTGGTCAGACAAGATTAATGCATAAGAAGGTGTTTCCTAGGTATTTCTTCGTAGAGATATAATAAAGTTTATAAAAATAGGTTTTTTATTTGTTTCCATGAAATATTTCAGTTTTTAATTAAGAATCATATTTTTATTAGAGAAAATAATTAATTATTAATTATCAACAAAAACTAAAAGAGGTGTTAGTCTTTTACATTTATGTTTTTCCCCTAATTTCACCATTTACATTTTGTTTAATGGAGATTGGTTTCATAATTTATTGTAGTTTGCTTTCTATGTAATTATTCTAGTCTCATTATCCATATCGCGGGTTTAATAGGTTAACTCAGTTAACTCGAGTTTTTTTTAATTAGTATTTTTTTAATTTCATCCTTCAATATTTGGTTGATTAGGAATTAGGTTTTCTAATTTATTTTGATTTACTTTCTATGAGGTTATCTTGGTCTCATGATTTGGATCATAGATTTTGTATATTAACCAGGGTAGACTTAGTTTGTTTTACTATTTTAAATTAAATATTTTTCAATTTCATTATTCAACAATGGGTTAATTGATAATTAAGTTTCATAATTTATTTCAATTTTCTTTCTATAGAGTTATCTTGGTCTCAAGACCTTGGTTGCAACTTTGGCAGGTTAATCGAGGTTAACTCGAGTTTTTTTTTTCAGTTTATTTTCTATGAGATTATCTTAGTTTCATGACTTAGGTCATGGGTGTGGCCCGGTTAACTCGATTCTTTTTTTATTGATGTTTTTTTTTCAATTTCATCATTTAATATTGAATTGATTGAAAATTAGGCTTCATAATTTATTTTGATTTACTTTTTATAGTGTTACTTGATCTCATGACTTGGGTCGTAAGTTTGACAAATTAACTCAGGTAATTTTTTGTTGTTTTCTATTAATTCTTTTTTATCAATTTCATCATTCAATATTGATTTGATTGAGAGTTGAGCTTTATAATTTGTTTTGATTTGTTTTAAATAGAGTTATCATGATCTTATGATCTAAGTTGTGGATTTAGTAGGTTAACATTGGTTGATCTAAGTTGATCCAATATATTATCGTCTCAATATTAAAAAAAAAAATGTTTTCTTGATTTTTTTGAACCAAACTATATTTTTACTAATTGTCTAAGTTGTCTTTAGACTTGCTAAGTTAATCGGGTCATGTTAGAATAACTCTCACACGGTTTAAATTTTTTTCTTACTAGAAAAACATTAGTAACATCCATTAAAAAAAATGGTTTGACCAATAGAATAGCACAAACCAATAATCTAGTTCAAACTAAACCACTCTAGTATTTATAACTAAGCTATATGAAAACTTCTGTAAAATTTTTTGAAGAGAAAAAGAAAAGGAAAAGAAAAACTAGTTTAGACTCGGGTCTTGATGATAAGTGTTTCATCAAGGTATTCTTTTACCTTCAAATTGCCTGAAAAAAAATAGATGTGACCTTGAGAAGTTTTTGGGTTTGAAGTTGATTTTTTTTGGATCGTTTTTTTAGTTATTTGAAGTCATAAACAAGTTTATTTAGGTCTCTAAGGAGTTTTTTTAGATTCTTTGGATAAAAATAGTTGAAAATAGATTTTTGGGTTTGAAACACTCCTAGCCTGACTTTCTAGTGACATTTAGTCGTTAAATCTAGGTGAAGCAGGCGACACATCACTTGCTATTTTTTTTTTCAAAAACATCAAGGTCTCACGATGATGCATTCATATTACTCTATATTTTTAATACTTTATTATTAGTCTTTTATACATGTTTTTATGTCTTACAATAACTTACTTATTTGTACTTAATGATATTGTGGAGACACAAAGTGTAAAAGGAAGCTAAATGAAGCATTTTTAGCATAATTTCAAAAAAGAGGACTACAAATAGCACATAGGTATCAATAATTAAACTAAGAAAATTCTAATTGCATTAGAAATCCAACTTGAACATTGAATCCTAATAGGATTAGGATTAGTCAAAGCAAATATATCAAGCTAGACCAGCATGTACCTTAAAGTAATCTAATTAGGAATTAGTTATTAACTAGTAGACTTCTCCACCTCCTGAACTCCACGTATAATCAATCCTAACCTCTAAAGAAAAAGGAATCATGTTTAGAATACAACATAGAAGAAGAAGGGATTTTATTGTTTTCAAAATTATGACTTTTTATATTTTTTTTCCTTGAATTTATGACAAGCTTAGTTTTTAATTTTGAGAGGTTAGTACTCTTGAGTTTAAAATTATCATAAGGATTTGTGCTTAAGATTATTTCATATTTGATTGTGATATATGAATATCTTATTTTTTTCTATGATTAAATTTAATGATTTATGACTTAAATTTTACATAATGCGCAACATATGTTTTTGGCTTCAAATCTATTGATAATGATTAGTTTATGACGGATTCATGACTAATTAACTAAAATAGAAAAAATATCTAATAGGTTGTAGTGGCAATAATTTTTTAAAACATTATGTTATATTAAAATTTATATTTAATCTTAAACAATGTTTTTGCCTGTTATCAATTTATTTTTGAACTTACTAAGTCAATTGTGTGATGTTAAGAAAACTAAAAAGCAATTTAATTTAAAATATGGAGTAGGCAAGGAGACAAGCTAGGAAGTTTTGTTATTTGAACCTCTTCACGTAGACAAACTTTGTTTTTTTTAAGTGCAAATTTTTTAAAATGCAACATGCCACATAAGTATTTTTATTTTAATATTAGTAAGTGGGTTTTTTTTAAGAAACCTTGCATTATATTTTTCATTATATTTTTTTATATTCTTAAATAAAAAATTAATTATAAGAAACAAAGTAACTAAACACAATAAACATGTGTAATCAAAGGCATAATAATACTTTTTTTTTAGAACGGCTATGAAGGAGCTGAATAAATTATTTTTTTATTCATGTATTTGTAAAATACTTTTTAAAATTTAATTTTTTAAAAACACAAAGTTAAGTAAAAATACCAATTGAAAGTTTTTTATTTATTTATTATTTATCAATCATTATTATTAAAAATTATAGACTCCATAAAAAAACATATAAGTAGAAAAAAAAACTTATCATCTATGTGAGATTTTTTTCTTGAAAATATATTAAAATAATATTTTTTTTATCTTTGATATTAATATATTAAAATAATCTAAAAACATAAAAAAATATTTTTATACACATTATTTTTTTCAAAAATTACCCAATCTCTATTTAAAAAACAATAGGATGTAATCAAAGGCATAGGAATATCTCGTTGAACTCT